>Ga0335072_10000068_pt1 | contig 205528 bp, 194 predicted proteins | sample Lox_Sample_21_FD_206725 | JGI IMG/M metagenome (GOLD analysis project Ga0335072, IMG submission 206725) | Soil microbial communities from Loxahatchee National Wildlife Refuge, Florida, United States - Lox_Sample_2.1 | ecosystem: Environmental > Terrestrial > Soil > Wetlands | place: USA... | reverse complement strand
CAATCCGATTGAATCACAACCCGCTGAAATCACTCAACCCTTTCTCAGTCAGACACTTAGGAAGCTTTCGGGGCAAAGAATCTGGTTTTATTCGAGTGATCGTTTCCTACTTTCTGCGAAACAGTATCTTGAGGCCCAGATTGACGAGAAGGTGATCAGAGAGGTTGGTGCCCGACTTACGCAGAAGCGCGAAGAGGACGAAGCCAAACTTGCAAAGCCTGTCGTCCCTGAATTTGACTCCGTCAATGAGGAGAAGCTGTCACCTTCGTCGGCTGAAAAACTTGCTGCCGATCGTGATGAGGATGATTCCTAAAATGGCTGTCCGAGTCTACTGTGATGATCCGCAAGAGCTGCTTCAGAGCATTCGAGCAGCTATCAGAAACGGAAAGGTTGATACTTGGAAAGTCGATAGTGATGGCGATTTTACGCACGCACCTGCACAATGGGCATATTTGGCTTGGTTACGGCCAAAGATATTTGAGGATCATATCACTTTCAGTATTCTTGGATCCAAGAATAAGAAGATGTCTAAGCTAGTCTATGGTGTTTATCATGGCCGATTTATCGAAATGCTGCTCTCACATTTTGATGACCAATTCACAAGAGCTTTAGCTACCGCGCTCCCAATATCAACGGACTCTATTTGATAATCCTAATCTTGGACCTTCAATCGTCGTTTGTACGAATATCTGTTTTTTTGGGATTATGGCCGGGCTGCCTTCGCGGCAGAGATGAGTCAAAAGCAGTAGTTCCTGATCGAGGCTTGACCCCTATAGCTCGAGGCACAAACTTCCGTCCGCATGCCGCGCAGCGCGGATGGGGTCCAGGGCCTCAGGCCCTGGCGGGGTTAGGGCTCCCAACGCGCTTGCGCGTTGGGGAACCCGGGCAGGGGCAGAGCCCCTGCTTCTGTTATTCGCCTAATACTATCCTGAGCCTTCCCTACTCCGCCGGGGCGTACGGGTTCTCCGCGCTGCGGAATGAGAGCCGGATGGGCGTGCCGGGAAGGGCAAAACTTTCGCGCAGGCCGTTCGCCAGGTAGCGGCGGTATTCCTCCGGCGTGTCGTCCGCGCGGCTGCCGAAAACGACGAAGCTTGGCGGCCGTGCCTTGGCTTCCGTGATGTAGCGGAGCTTCACGCGCTTGCCGCCGACGAGCGGCGGGGGGTGGCGCGCGAGCGCGGTCGCGAGCCAGCGATTGAGGCTCGCGGTCGGGATGCGGCGGTTCCAGATTTCCGCCGCCTCGGTCACCGCCGGCAGGAAGGCGGTCATGCCCATGCCGGTCTGCGCGGAGAGCGGCAGCACGGCCATGCCCTTGAGCTGGGGCAGGCTGCGGGCCAGCCGGTCCTCGATCGCGCGCTGCACGGCGGCCCGCGCCTTCACCGCATCCCACTTCGTCAGCACGAGGACGGCGGCGCGCCCCTCCTCGGCGATCAGCCGGCCGATCTCCAGGTCCTGCTCATGGATGCCGGCGGTCGCGTCCACCGCGAGCGCCACCACCTCGGCCCGCTTGAGCGCGGCGATCGCCGCGCCCGCGGCCAGGGACTCGGCCCCCGGCGCCACGCGCGCGCGCTTGCGCAGGCCCGCCGTGTCGATCAACGCGAAAAGCGTGCCATCCGCGGCGGTGAAGGGGATCGTCAGCGCGTCGCGGGTGATGCCGGGCTCCGGCCCCGTCACCATCCGATCCTCGCCGATCAGGCGGTTGATCAGGGTCGATTTGCCGGCATTCGGCCGGCCGACGATGGCGAGCCTGAGCGCCCGCTCCTCCGCCTCCCGCACCTCGCCCGCCGGGGCGAGCCGCGCGGCGATGGCGGCGGCCAGCGCGTCGATCCCTTCGCCATGAGCCGCCGAAACCGCGAGCGGCTCGCCGAAGCCGAGCGTCCACCCCTCGGCCGCGCCGGCGGACCCCCGCCCCTCGGCCTTGTTGATCACCGGCATCACCGGCCGGCCCAGCCGGCGCAGCCGCTGCGCAAGCTCGAGATCGCGCGGCAGCACGCCGGCCCGCGCATCGACCACGAAAAGAATGAGCTCCGCCCGCCTCAGCGCCGCCTCGGCATGCGCGAGCATCCGCCCGCCGAGCGAGCCTGAAGGCGCGTCCTCAAGCCCGGCGGTATCGACGAGCATCACCGCCCGCCCGGCGAGCCGCGCCTCCGCCTCGCGCGCGTCACGCGTGAGGCCCGGCACGTCCCCCACCAATGCGAGGCGCCGCCCCGCAAGCCGGTTGAAGAGGCTCGACTTGCCGACGTTTGCCCTTCCCGCGATCACCACCCGCGGCAGCGTCGCGTCCGTCATTTCAGCGCCCGTCCTGCCGGCGCCCCAGGCTCCTTCCCTCAAGCTTCATCTCCAGGCTGTGAGCGTGCCACTGCGCAACAGCACCAGCACTGTCGCGTCAGCCACGATCGGCGCCATCGCCGCCGGACCTGGCAGACGCTGCCGCGCGATGATCTTCCCGCTCTCCGGCGCCACCGCCGCAAGCTCACCATTGTCCCCCGTCAGCAAAAGCCGCCCGCCTGCGAGGACCGGCCCGTGCCACAGGATCGGGCCGCGCTCATGCTTGGGATTCTTGAAGCGCGGCATCACCGTGATCCAGCGCACCAGGCCTGTACTGCGCTGGATCGCCGCCAGGCGCTGATCTGCGGTGAGCACGAAGAGCCAATCCCCCGCAATCGAAGGCGTCTCGCTGCCTGCGATATCGAGATAGTAAATGCGGCGGCCGGAATGAATATCCTCCGCGACCAGGAGCTGGCCCAAGCTGATGGCATAGACCTCCGAGCCATCCACCACCGGCAGCGCATGCACGGCGGAGAGATCCGCCGGGCTCGAGCTGCCCAGCACCGCACCGAGATTGTCGGACCATTGCACGGCGCCGCTGTCGATCGAGATCGCGGAAAGCTCGCCCGAGGCGAAGCCCGCGATGACGAGCCCGTTGCCGATCGCCGGCGAGGGCTCCCCGAGCAGGCCCACGAGCGCCGTCCGCCCCTGATAGGACCAGATCTGCTTGCCGTTGACGGCATCAAGCGCGATCAGCTGGGCCGCGATCGTCGGCACGAAGAGCGTGCCGCCGGAGATGGTCGGCGCGGCGCGCGCCGGCTGGCCGATATCCTGCTGCCAACGCAATCTGCCGCTCGCGGCGTCGATCGCCATCACGTAGGCCCGCCCGGTCGCCGCGTAGATCACCCCGGAATCGAAGGCGATGCCGCCGCCCAGTTCCTGGCTGCGGTTCTTCTTGGGCTTGGTGTTGAAATGCCAGAGCTGCTTGCCGTCGGCGAAACGGAAGGCGCGGACGATGCCGGCCGAATCCATCGTGAAGACGGTTCCATTGGCGACGATCGGCTGGGCGGTGAGCATCTTTCGATAGCTCGCCCCCTGACCGATCGATGCCCGCCAGGCGACCGTGAGGTCCGTGCCGGCCGCAAGCGATCCCACCCGGTGCTCGACATTCCCGCCCACCTGCGGCCAATCGGGGTTGCGCCGCGGCGGCGGCAACGTGATCGGGCTCGTATCGGTGGTATCGACCGTCAGATTGCGCTGTGGCGGCAGCACGTCGAGCCGGACGCCCGGCAAGGGGGTTTTCGTGTTGCCGAACCAGCCGCCGCAGCCGGAGAGGGCAAGCGGCGCGAGAAGTGCGGCCCGCCGCGTCAGCGAGGGGCCCGTGGTGCGGCCAGCCCGGCTCATTCGGAAATTCGGGCCAGGAGTGCGGCGGCGCGCCGACGCACGCCTTCCGGCGCCATGGGATCCCCATCCAGCGCCGTCAACGTCTTTTGAGCGGCTCCTTTGTCGCCGACGGCCAGGGCGATGAGCGCGGAAGCCTCCTCGGCCAGCGGCCGCCAAGGGTTGCCGGCGGCGAGCAGGGGGTGAAGCTCAGCCTCAAGCGGCTTGGCCGCGGTTGCGGACTTCACCCCGTCGATCTGGTGCGTCACCCACAGCAGCCGCCCAAGGTCCTGGAGCAAAGGATCGGCATCCGAGTCCTCGGCCACTTCCCGCCAGAGCTTGAGGGCGAGCGTCTTCTGTCCCGCCCCGGCGGCGAGGGCGGCGGTGCGCAGCCGCGCGAGGGCGCGGTAGCCCGCCGGCGTGTTGTTTCCGGCCAGCCGGGCGAAATCCGCCTCCGCCTTCGTATTGCCTGACCCGGCCGGGGTTGTCGCCTGAGATTCCTGGGCAGCGGCGAAATATTCCATCGCAACCCGGGCCATCTGGCGCGCCCGCAGCCACGCCAGGCCCTGCCAGGCGGCGACGCCAAGCACGATGAGCACCACGGCCGCGATCCCGAGCTTGCCGTAACGCTGCAGCAGTGCCCTCGCCCGCTCGGCACGCAGGTCGGATTCGACTTCCTCGAAAATGTCAGCCAACGCGTTTCCCTTGCCCGAGGCGGGCCCGGACCATAAAGCCGATTATGGCGGAGGGGAATTGCCTTAGGACAATACGATCAATGATCAGGACGCGCTGCGGCCGTGACCCGCCGCCCGGACCGTGCTACCGGCATGCCCATGATGCCCGACCTTGCCGCACGGGAACGCAAGATGCCGCGCAGCGTGGCCCTCGCTCTTCTGCTTTTCGTCTTTCTGCTGCCGCTGCTCGGCGCCTGCGGCAAGCGCGGCGCGCCTTCGCCGCCCGGACCGGCGAACGAGATCACTTACCCCAAGATTTATCCGACCGAGTAAGCCGGTCTCCATCAGTAAGGGTAATAGTAGCCGGGCCAATAATAGCCGGGATACCAGGGATACGCCGGATAAGGCCCATAGGCGTAGTAGCCTGAATAGCCGCTCGGCGGCGGCACCTCATTGCCCTTGGCGGACATGCATTGCACGTAGGCGATGTTGTAGGCGTTCTGCACCCCGCCCGCGCTGGCCGAGGCGTTCTGCAAGCCGAACAGGCTGCCGAGCAGCAGCCCGCTCGCCCCGCCGATCGCGGCACCCGCTCCCACCTGCCCCACGGTCGAGCCGATCGCCGCGCCTGCGGCCGCGCCGATCCCGGTGCCGACCAACGCGCTCCCCACGCCGCTTGCCGCACCCGCCTGGGCCGGGGAGGCCCCACCGGTGCGCGCCGAGGCATAGCTGCGGCAAGTCGCATCGTCCGCCTGGAATGCGGCGAAGCTCTTCCCCTTGCCGGGCATCACCGCGACCGTTGGCCCCGTGGGCGGCGGAACCGCGCAAGCATCGAGGGCGAATGGCAGCATCATCGCAAGCGCCAACGGAGGTCCGACCCTTCTCGCGAAGGACCGTGCCCCTTTCGGCTCACGCTTTCGCTGCGGAGTCGTCCTGCCCATCGTCATCGTCGCATCCTCGCCCCGGCGCCTGCCCCTGCCGCCTTCAACGCCAAGACGGCGAGGCCGAGACGGCAAGACAAACGCTACGCCGCCGGCGCATTTCTATCACGCGCCCAGGCACCCGGCACTTTGCCGATTGTGAGAAAATGCAACGAGCGCGCGGGAAACTCCTCTGCCTTTCCATACCCGCCCGGCAGTGGCGCGATCCCGTCAGCTCGGGTGCGCGTCCGTATATTGGCAGGCCGCGGCGGACACGCTGCCCGCCGCAGCGGCTCCGGCAATCACACCCAGCACAGCCAAGGCAAGGAACAAACGCCTGATCATGCCACCCTCCTCTCGAACGGCGGTCCTCGACGCCTTTGGATACCACGCGCTAGAGAAGGCGATCAACAAAACCGCGACAAGCCATGCACGGCACCCTGGACGTTCCCGAGCTTTCCCCCGACCCCGATGAAGCGGAGCTGATCGCCGCGCGGCCCTTCCTTTCGCGGGACGCGCTGGATGGCCTCACGCTCGAAGGCGTGCCACTCGCCGCCATCGCCGATGCCCTGGGCACGCCGACCTACGTCTATTCGGCGGGAACGATTCGCGCCCGATACACGGCCTTCACCGAAGCGCTCCGCGAGGCGGGGTTGGCCGCGCATGTTCATTACGCCGTCAAGGCGAACGATCATCTCGCCGTGCTGCGGCTCCTGGGCGGGCTTGGCGCCGGGGCCGACGTGGTGAGCGAGGGAGAGCTCGCGCGTGCCCTCGCGGCAGGGATTCCGCCGGCGCGCATCGTCTTCTCCGGTGTCGGCAAAAGTGCCGAGGAACTCGCCCGTGCCCTCGAAGCCGGGATCGGGCAAATCAATGTCGAGAGTGCCGAGGAGCTTTTCGAGCTTTCCGAAATCGCTTCCGGCCTTGGACTCAGCGCGAAGGTGGCGCTGCGCGTCAACCCGGATATCGACGCACGCACCCACGCCAAGATCACCACCGGCCTTGCCCAGAACAAGTTCGGGATTCCGGCCTCCGACATCCCCGCCCTCTATGCGCGGGCCACAGCGCTGCCCGGCATCGCGCCCGTGGGCCTCGCATTGCATATCGGCAGCCAGATTCTCTCGCTCACGCCCTTCCGTGAGAGCTTCGCGCTGCTCGCCGCGCTCGCCCGCGCGGTCCGTGCCGAGGGGTTGCCGCTCTCCCGCCTCGATTGCGGTGGCGGCCTCGGGGTCCCGTACCGGAACGAGCCCGCGCCTACGCCAGCAGGGCTCGCCGGCGCGCTTGCCGGGGCGTTCCGAGGCCTTGAGGCGGAGCTTCTGCTGGAGCCGGGACGCTGGCTGCTCGCGCCTTCGGGCCTGCTGCTTGCGAGCGTGGTGCGGATCAAGCCCGGCCCTGAGCGGCCTTTCGTCGTGCTCGACGCAGGGATGAACGATCTGATCCGTCCCGCCCTTTATGAAGCCTGGCACGGGATCCTGCCGCTCATGCCTGCCGCCGGACCCGTGAAGCCAGTGGATATCGTCGGCCCGATCTGCGAGAGCGCGGACAGTTTCGCTACTGGCCGCGCGATGCCTGGGCTCGTGCCCGGAGCGCGCATCGCGCTCCTCGATGCCGGCGCCTATGGGCGGGTGATGGGCTCGGCCTACAATGCCCGACCCCCTGCCGCCGAGGCGATGGTGGAGGGCGAACGCTGGGCACTGATCCGCCCGCGCCCGCCGCTCGCCTCGCTCTGGCAAGAGGAGCGCGTGCCCGCTTGGCTGTAAGTGACTGGCTGTGAGCCTGCGTGGCGCCAGGCAGGCGCTTTTCCTTCCCCGGCGCCGCCCCACATAAGCTAACCTCGACGCGGCGGTTTCGCGCCCCGGGCGGGATCGCGCGGGAATCCTGACGAGGAGTTGGCTTCGTGCAGCAAGCGGCCATGACGCCGCGGAAAAATGCCCGCAGACGGGACCCGAAGGACGGCACGGCGCGGCTTGATCGCCAGCGCCTCGTGGCGCGGTTTGTGCTCGCGTTCGAGCGCCTATGGCCCCTCCTATGGCCGCCGCTCGGGCTCCTTGGCCTCTTCATCGCGGCTTCGCTCTTCGGCCTGGTGGCGCTGTTGCCACCGTGGCCACATCTCATCCTCCTGGCTCTGGTCATTGCCGGAACCGCGGCGCTCGCGGTCCGCAGCCTCGCCCGATTCGCCTTTCCGACGCTCACCGCGGCCGATCGCTGGCTCGAACGCTCGAACCGTCTCGCCCATCGTCCGCTTGCCGCCCTCGCGGACCGTTCCGCTTTCGCCGGCACCACGGCGGGCCTTCTCTGGCAGGCACACCGGGCGCGCATGGCCGCGAGCCTTGCCGGCATCCGCGTCGGCTTTCCGCACCCCAACCTCGCCGGGCGCGATCTGCGTGCGCTCCGGCTCGGCCTTGTCGTCGCCCTGGTCGCCAGCCTCGGCGTTGCCGGCCCCGACGCGCCCGGGCGCCTGGCCGCCGCCTTCACCCCTGCCGTCCCGATGGGCGCCCCACCGCCTTCCACGGAACTCGCCGGATGGATCACGCCACCGGCCTACACGCACCTCCCGCCGGTCTTCCTCCGCGCGCCGGACGGCAGCCTCTCCGTGCCGGAGGGCTCGGCGCTTGCCATCAGCCTCACCGGGGGGGAAGGGGTTCCGCGGCTGCTTTTCGCCGGCGGCGCGGTTCCCTTCGACAAGCTTGGCCCAGCGAGCTACCGGATGGCGATGGTCCTTGCCGGGGACGGCCGGCTGACCCTGAGCCGCGGCGGCACACTTCTCGGCGCCTGGTCTCTTTCCGTCATTGCGGCAACCCCACCGACGGCGCGATTCACCGGCACTCCCGGGCCAGACTCCCGCAGCACCGACACACGACTTCCCTGGCATGTGCACGACGCCTATGGCGTGACCAGCCTGAGCGCCGTGCTGCATCTTGCCGCCCGGCCCGGCGCCCCCGCGCTTGCCGTACCTATTCCGCTTGGGACCGGCGATTCCCGCGATGAAGGCGGCGCCGCGCTCATCGATCTCACCGCCAGCCCCTGGGCTGGGCTGGAGGTTACCGCCAGACTCCGTGCCGACAATGGCGCCGGACTCGAAGGGTGGAGCAAAACCGTCCGTTTCCGGCTGCCGGAGATTCCCTTCCACAGCCCCCTCGCCCGCGCGCTGATTGCCGTGCGCAAGGAGCTCGTCCTCGCGCCTCAGAACCGTATGCAGGCGATCGCCGCGCTTGATCAGCTCTCCGCGACGCCGCAGGCGCAGGATGGCGATTTCGGCGCCTTTCTCAATCTCCGCGCGGTCGCCTCCCTCCTCGCGCGCGATCTTGCGCCGTCGGCGGTGGACCGGGCTGAGGATCGACTCTGGCAGCTTGCCTGGCATTATGAAGCTGGCCCCGCTGCCGAGACCTCCCGCGCGCTCGAGGCCGCCACCCGCGCGCTGGAGCAGGCACTGGCCGAGGCCGGTCATCCCGGCGGGCCGCACCAGCAGGAGCTCGATCGCCGGCTCCGCGCGCTGGAACAAGCGATCCAGAAGCAGATCGAGGCCCTCTCGAAAAACCTCAATGCCCATAGTCTAAGACTTCCCGATTCCTTTGCCGCCCAGGAGTACGACCAGCAGACCTTTGCACACATGGTCGAAGCGATGCGCCGGGCGATTGCTGCCGGCGACCTTGCCAGCGCGCGCCAGGAGATGGCGGAACTGCAGAACCTTCTTCAGCAACTGCAGAATGCTCGCCCGCTCACTCAGGAGGATTTGGCGCGGGCCATGCAGATGCAGCAGGGCCAGAAGGCGATGGCCGCGCTCGGCGATGTGGTCCGCCGGGAGGCAAACCTGCTCGACCGTGCCGAGCGGCGGCTTGCCGCGCCGGATACCGCTTCGGCGGCAAAAGCTGGCGCTGAGCGCCGCGCCGAAGCCGCGATCCAGCAGGCGCTGCGCCAGGTCGTGGGCGTGATGATGAGCGGCTTCGCCGACGCGACGGGGCGGATTCCCCCCGCCCTCGGCCAGGCGGATGTCGCCATGCGCGGAGCTGCCGGCGCGCTCGGCGCCGGTATGGATCGCGAGGCTGCTTCCGGCGAGCGCCAGGCGATCGCTGATCTCCAGAAGGGAGGCCGCCAGGCCATGGCGGCGATGGCCGCGCAGGCTGCGCAGGATGCCATGCAGCCCGGCGGCGGCGCGGGATTCCTGATGATGCCGGGGCCCTTCGCAGGCAGCCCCGCACCGGGAGATATCGGCCATGCGCCGGGCATCGGGCTCGATCCGCTCGGACGGCCGACCGGCGATCAGGCCGATGGCGGCAACCCGAACGGGTTCGTCGATATTCCGAACGGCGATGTCGCCGCCGCGGCGCGGGCGATCCAGCAGGAATTGCGCCAGCGCGAGGCCAACCCGGCCCTGTCCGTGCCGGACCGCGACTATATCGACCGGCTGCTCAAGCAGTTTTGAGCGAGCGTCCGAATCCTTTCAGCGTGGCGGCGCGGGCATGAGGCCGACAAGCGCATAGACCCGCTGGCTCGGCGGCCAGGCTTGCATGATCACGCCGCGATAGGCATAGGCGCCCCAGACAAGCAGGCCGAGGACGATGAGGCTCGCCAGCCAGGCGAGCCACGCGCCTCCACCGCCGCTACCTTCCCGCCGCGGCATCGACGGCCGTGCCGGCTCCGCACCCAGCACGAACGGTCGCTCGCGCAGATCCTTCGGCTGCAACGTCGATGGCGATGCTGGCCCCGTGACGGTGGGGGCCGGCACGACGATCTCCGGGTCTTCCCTCGCGGTCCTCATGAGGGCGGCCGAGGAAGACGCTCGAGCGCCTTCGGCTTCCGCCACAGACTCGGACTTCGGCGCTGCCACCACCCACTCCGCGGCACAATGGCCGCAGCGCAGGATGCGGTCCCGGCTCCCGAGCAGGGGCTCCGGAATCTCATAAACGGCTGCGCAGGCGGGACACGTGATACGCATCGGCCGAGAATCGATCGGTCCCGGGACGGAAGCAAGCCCCGAGCAGGTGGCTGCGCCGCCGGGGACAGGGTGTCCCCACCGACGGCGGAGACGGCATGCGAGAACGCAACGATCTCGGAACAATACGCTCTTGGTCTGTTTTCTCGGTCGATTTCATGGCCTTGGCGGATCGCTTCGCAATTCCCCCGGAGGCCATATTGATCTAGAGCGTGGTGATCGAAGGCGAGATCACCGCAGGTCCGAATCACGCGATAAAACAATGGCCGAGAGCGGGATGGGCGGGGCCCAGCGATCCCATCCCGCGCCAGGAACACCGAGGGAGACGGATTCAGGGCATGATCCGATTCGAGCATGTCGGGCTGAGCTATCCCGTGCCGGGAAGGCCACCCGCCTCGGTTCTGCACGATCTCTCCTTCACCGTTCCCGAAGGCGGATTCCGCTGGCTGCTCGGCCCGTCCGGGGCCGGAAAGACAAGCCTGTTGCGCCTGATGTATCTCGCCGCCCGGCCAAGCGAGGGGCGGCTTTCGCTGCTCGGCACCGAGATCGCGCGGGCCGGGCGGCGCGCGCTTCCCGGCTTGCGCCGGCGCATCGGGGTCGTCTTTCAGGATTTCCGCCTGCTGCCCCATCTCTCCGCCTTCGACAATGTCGCGCTGCCGCTGCGCATCGCCGGCCGACCGGAGGGACAGATCCGTGCCGATGTCGCCGAGATGCTGCGCTGGGTCGGGCTGGCCGGAAAGCTCGAATCCCTGCCGGAGACCCTCTCGGGCGGAGAGCAGCAGCGCGTCGCGATCGCCCGCGCGGTGATTTCCCGCCCGCGCCTCCTGCTCGCCGACGAGCCGACCGGCAATCTCGACGAGGCCCAGGCCGAGCGGCTGATGCGCCTTCTGCACGAGCTGGTCCGGCTGGGCACCACGATCGTGGTCGCCACCCACAACGAAGCTTTGGTTGCGCGCCATCCCGCAACCGCGCTCCGTCTCGAGCATGGCCGCCTGGTCGCTCATGGCTAGCGCAAGGCTGAGGCCGGCGGGATTCGACGATCTCGGGCTGCAGCGCGCCCTTTCCGACCGGCTGCTTCCCTTCCTGGTGGCCGCAATGGCCTTCCTCGCCGCGCTCGGCCTCGCCGGCGCCTTTGCCGCCGCAGGGCTTGCAGGACATTGGCAGGAAGGCGCGGAGGCTGCGCTCACCGTTCAGGTTCCGGATCCGACCGCCGAGTCCGCCACGCCAGGGACCAGTCGGCTCGACCGGGCGCTCGCCCTGCTGCGCGCCGACCCGGCCGTCGCCACTGCCCGCCCGCTCACCGCAGGCGAGCTCAATGCGCTGCTCCGCCCCTGGCTCGGCGATGACGAGAAGCACCTTGCCTTGCCGCTCCCGGCGGTGATCGCGGTGCATCTGGCCGACCCCACGGCACCGCTCGACCAGCTTTCCGCGATGCTTGTCGCAGCGGCGCCGGGCACGGTGGTCGAAAGTCACGGCGTCTGGGTCCGCCGCCTCGCCGCCCTGGCCCGCAGTCTCCAGGCCTGTGCCGCAGTGGCGCTGCTCGTCGTCGCCGCTGTTGCCGTCGCCGTGGTCGCGGTCGCGACTCACGCGGGCATCGCCGCGCGGCGCGAAGCGATCGAAATCGTGCACGGCCTCGGCGCGTCCGACAGCTATATCGCCGCGCGCTTCGCCGGCCGCGCCACGCGCCTCGCGGCCATCGGCGCCGCGGCCGGCGCGCTCGCCGCCCTGCCCGTGCTGCTGACCCTCGCGGGGCTTGCGGCACCTTTTGGCAGGCTTGACGTGCCCGGCGTGCCCTCCGGTGTCGCGGCGGCGGTGCTTGCGCCCGCGGGCCTGCCCGTGCCTCTCTGGCTGGCATTGCCGCTCCTGCCCGTGATCGCCGCCGCGATCGGCTACCTCACGGCGCAAGCGACCGTTCGCCGCTGGCTCCGCCGCCTGCCGTGAGAGCACGCAGGCAGCGCTCTCCGCGCTCCTTTGGGCGGATTTCCGTGCCTATCCTGCTGCGCCGGTCAGCATTCGTGCTCTTCCTCCTCATGCTGGCCTGGATCGGCGGCTTCGGCTGGTTCCTGGGCCGCATCCTGACTCCGACCGATCCGCCCCCGCAGGCCGAAGGGATTGTCGTCCTTACCGGTGGCTCCGGCCGGCTTCAGGAGGCGTTCCGCCTGCTGCTTGCGGGCAGGGCGCCGCGGCTGCTCATCTCCGGCGTTGCGCCCGGCACCCGGCTCGACGAGCTTGCGCAGCTTGCCGGCATCCGGCCAGCCCGCCTTGCCGGACGCGTGGTCCTTGGGCGAAACGCCACCACCACAAATGGCAACGCCCGCGAGGCCGCCACCTGGGCCCACGCGCTTGGCCTTGGAAGCCTGATCGTCGTGACTTCCTTCTACCATATGCCGCGGACCCTCGCCGATTTCCGCCAAGCCCTGCCCGGTGTGCGCCTCGAGCCGGTCAGCGTGCCGCCGCCGGGCCCACCGCCTGCCTGGGGACCCGGCTTATGGCGTGTGGTGGCAGGCGAGTACACCCACTGGCTCGCCGCCGAAGCGGGGCTCGGCTTCTTGATCGTCTTTTGGGAGCGGGAGGAGATGGCGTGATCCTGCTCCGCTCGGCGCTCTACAATCTTTATTTCTGGCTTGTCACCGCGGTTATGGCGATCGGCTCTCTGCCGGTCCGCTTCCTCCTTATTCGGTTCGACCCCGACGCGGCGCTGACGTACGGCAAGATCTGGGTGCGAATCCTGTTCGCCGGGCTTCGCCCGCTCGCCGGCATCCGCATCGAGGTCACGGGGCGCGAGCACCTGCCTCTCGCGGGGCCGGCGCTGATCGCCTCGCAGCACCAATCGGCCTTCGATACGCTGGTCTGGCTGACGCTGGTGCCGCTTCCCGCCTACGTGCTGAAGCGCGAATTGCTGCGACTGCCGTTCTTCGGCCCGATGCTCCGGCTTGCCGGGCAGATCCCAATCGACCGTGCTGGCGGCGCCGCCGCGATCCGTGGCCTGCTCACCGATGCCAGCCGCGCGCTCGCCGCCAGCCGCCAGATCATCATCTTTCCCGAAGGCACGCGCATGGCGCCGGGCACGGTCGGCCGGCTTGCACCCGGGATTGCCGCACTTGCGATCCATACCGGCCTACCGGTGATCCCCGTGATCACCGACTCCGGCCGGCTCTGGGCCCGGCGCGGCTTTCACCGCCGGCCAGGAACCATTCGTATCGTGATCCATCCGCCGCTCGCGCCCGGTTTGCCGCGCCAAACGCTGCTTGCGCGTCTGGCCGAGATCTATGCGGCGGGCCCACCGGCAACGGGGGTTCCGGCAACAGGGTTTGTGGAAAACTCTGTGGAGCGCTTTGACGCCGGGTTCTCGGACGATCGGAGGAACCTCTTCCATTCTTCTGATTAAAGCTGGTTTTTTCTCCCTACCCCCGCCATCAGCCGAACCCTTTCGCGGGATGTGGATGATGCGCATTCCGAGGCCCGGCGCGGCCCTCCGCGCCGTCCGCGAGGCCGCGTGCTTTGCACGGGAAACACCGCTCGATGAATATTGATCCATCTCGTTCTAAGTATTTGCTCGAGAGCGTGATTCGCGCTTTTCGACGGTCTCGTGCCAAGTGATCATGCATCAAGGCTTGCAGTCTGCAACGCATGCGCCGCTCGCTCCGTCGCCGCCTCCTTGCCCTTGTCGTGCTGACGCCCGTGCTTGCGGTCGGCGTCGAAGCCGTGATCTGGCTCGTCGCGGCCCGCCAGCTTGAGGCCGGATTCCAAAGCTGGATCGCGGCTCGCCGCAGCGATGGCTGGCAGATCGCGTCGGGCCGCGAACGCCTCGGCGGCTGGCCTTTCTCGGCCACCGTCACCGCCACCGGCTTTGCGATTTCCGGCGGGCAGAATCTGATTCCCGACGGCCTTGCCTGGCGCACCCGGCAGCTCGCGCTCCGTGTCGATCTCCTCGCCCCAGACAAGCTTCTCATCCGCTCCGCCGGAACCGAGCATTTCCGCATTGCCGGCAGCCCTGAGATCGCGCTCGCCGCGCGCCAGGTTGAGGCCGTGGTGGTCCCCGTGGGCGCCAGTCCTGGCGGGCCCGATCAGATCGACATCTCCGCCGACGGGGTGCGCCTTGGCGCTTCCAGCCTCGATCCCGATTTGATCCGGGCAGACAGTCTCGCCATCAGCGCGAACTTCGAACAGCCTGCCGGCGAGGCCAGCGAGGTCTCCACCGACGCCGGAACCGACGCCTCTTCCGAAACATCCGGGATGGCACGGTCTGAAGTCTCACTGCACCTTCAGGCGACAAAGGTCACGGTTGCCCATGCCAAGCTTCCCGCCCTCGGCCCGGATATCGCCCTCGTCTCGCTTTCGGCGACGATGAGCGGGCCACTCCCCTCCGGGCCAGCCTGGACGGTTGGGCTCGGCGCCTGGCGTGATGGCGGGGGTATGCTGATCGTGCGCGATTTCTCGGCGGTGTGGGGACCGCTTGCGGTCGGCGCGGCGGGCCGGCTCGCCCTGGATCGGGCGATGCAGCCGGCGGGCGAGGGGACGGCGCGGGTCGTCGGCTATGCGGCGACACTCGACGCTATGGTGGCTGACGGCAGCATCGGCCACGGCGCGGCAACGGCGGCGAAGGCGGTGCTGATGCTGCTCGCCCGTCCGTCCAACACCGCCGGCGCGCCGCCGGAGGTGGACGTGCCCCTTCGTCTCGAGGATCGCACACTGAGCGTCGGCATTATCCCCCTGCTCAAGCTGCCGGTGGTGTCCTGGCCGAGCGCGCCCCGCTAGATCCTTGCAGTTTCCAGCGAAAACTCGCGGCTCCCTCGCCCTTCGTCGCCGGCTGACCTAAATCAACGCAAGGAGGCCGCTCGTCATGATGGCTTTGGAGCGTGACGACCAAAGGGGAGCGCGAGCGAGCGCATTCCGCTTCGGGGCTTTCCGGGAGGGACGAAATCCATGCAGATCCCGATCCAGATCACGTTCCGCAACATTGCCTCGGCGCCTGCGGTGGAAGCGCTGATTCGCAAGCGCGCCGAGGCGCTCGAGAAATATTTCGGGCGAATCATCGCATGCCGCGTTGTCGTTGAAGAAAGCACCCGCCGCCCGCACCAGGGCAAGCTCTACCACCTGCGCGTGGATCTCACCGTTCCCGGGCGGGAAATCGTGATCAGGCGGGATCCGGCCGGGCGTCATGCCCGTGAGGATATCCTCGTTGCCGTCAACGATGCGTTCGACGCAGCGCGGCGGCAACTCGAGGATCATGCCCGCATCTCACGCAACGACATCAAAACCCATGAGACCCCCCTGCACGGCTCCGTCGTCCGCCTGTTCCGCGACAAGGGCTACGGCTTCATCCGCTCGAGCAGCGGAGATGAGATCTATATGCACCGCAATGCCGTGCTCGGAAAAGGCTTCGACGCCCTCACGGAAGGCGACCCGGTTCGTTATTCACTCCATGAAAGCGAGGGGGAGAAAGGTCCGCAGGCCAGCACGGTGATCCTGATCGGGAAACATCATCCGGCGCCGTGAGCCCATCACGGGCGAGCACGCATCCTCTGCCGTACGTGGGAGCGGGTGAGATCAGGACTCCTCTTCGTCTTCATCCTCGTCCTCATCTTCCTCGCTCTCGTCCTCATCGTCCTCGTCATCGTCGTCGGGCTCATCGTCGGAAAGCTCGTACCCTAGGCGATCGAGCGCGTTTTCGATCGCGTCAGTGGCGACGAGGATGCGCGCAAGCTCGGGAATCGCCTCATCGGCAGAGACGGATCGTGCTCGCGCCATCGCCGTGTCCCACGCATCCTCACTCACATCCCCACTGCCGATGGCTGCGAGCGCGAGAAGCTGATAAAGCTCGCCAGGGGTAAATTCGTCGAGCATCGCCGTAAGCTCGCGATAGGCCGGATGATCAGCGAGATCTTCCGTGTCCTGCGAGATTTGGGTGCCCTCGGACTCGCCCTCATCCTCGATCTCGTCCGGCTCATCCTCGAAGTCGCTCCCGACCTGAGATGCCTGTTCGAGAAGCATGGCGATTCTGTCGATCGGCACGCTCAACATGATGCCCCTCCCCCTTTTATGGGATTCGGATACACGAAAGTGGAACCTCGGGCCGGACCATCGCGTGTGCCTTGCCCCAAATCAAGGGACGTGGCATCAGGGCCCGCCCTTTTTACACTTGTGTCACATTCGGATTGGCCTGGGCACTCAAAATCCCGGGTCCGGGAATCGGACCCGCGTACTCGCGCCGGAATGAGACGACAGGCGCTTCCAGCCGGTCGGCGATCACCTGCACCTCTGGCCGTGCCTCCATCGCGCCGCCGCCCACGACGATGAGCGGCCGTCCGGCCCGAACGTGTCGTCGTCGAGGCGGTGAGCAAGGAGGAAACGGCACCGAGGATGCCGGGTCCCGGCACGACGACGAAAGCCTGGGGCTGGCCGCTGACCAGCGCCATGCAGCCCGCCATTTGCTCATGGCGCGCATGCATCCTGCGGACGCGGACGCCGGCGCGCTGCACCGCGTCGAAGAAAAGGTTCGTTGTGCGTCCCCGGCACGCCGAAGAGCGCGGCGATGCCCTGGCGGATCAGGCTTTCCATGAGGGCCCCGGCCGTGCTCATGCGTGCCATCGCCGTCCCCGAATCCGAAGCGGTAGCAAATCCAACCCACCCGCTTCTTTTGACAAGGTCCGCCGACACCTTGACTCCCCGACGCCGCGCGCGCCGAGAGCGGGATGAGATCGTCGGCACTCACCCATCTCGCTTCCGGCCATTGCTTTCTCGCGTGAGGGAGAGACCTACGGTGTTCCCCCTCCTGTCATCACGCTATAGCCTCAAAGGCGCGGAGAGGAGCGGCAGCGCCCATGACGATCCGGGGGAAAGCCTATATCGCCGGTGCCTTCGAGCATCCTTTGCGCAAAGCTCCAGAGAAGTCGGTGGCACAGCTCCATGCGGAATGCGCAAAAGGCGCGCTCGAAGATGCCGGCCTCGGCAAGGACGATGTGGACGGATATTTCTGCGCCGGCGACGCGCCGGGCATGGGGCCGCTCTCAATGGCGGACTATATGAATCTCCGCCTGCGCCATGTCGATTCGACGGATACCGGCGGTTCCTCCTATCTTGTCCATGTCGCGCATGCGGCCGAGGCGATCGCGCTTGGCAAATGCAGTGTCGCGCTGATCACGCTCGCCGGACGGCCACGCAGCGAAGGCATGGCGACAGGCACCGCGCCGCGCCCGGGAAACCCGGCGCAACCCGATATCCAGTTCGAATATCCGTACGGCCCGACCATCGTGAATATGTACGCCATGTGCGCGATGCGCCATATGTATCAGTACGGCACGACGAGCGAGCAGCTTGCCTGGATCAAAGTCGCGGCCTCGCATCATGCGCAACACAATCCGCATGCGATGCTGCGCGATGTCGTCACGGTGAAGGAGGTGCTCGACTCGCCGATCGTCGCCTCGCCGCTTCACAGGCTCGATTGCTGCGTCATCAGCGACGGCGGCGGAGCGCTCGTCGTCGTCGCGCCAGAAGTGATGAAGAGCCTCGGGCGTCCGCGGGTGAAGCTGCTCGGCGCGGGGGAAGCGCCGAAGGGACAGCTCGGCGGGGATATCGATCTCATCTTTTCGGGGGCACGCTGGTCCGGCCCGCGCGCCTTCGCCGAAGCCGGTGTGACGCCTGCGGATATTCAGTACGCTTCGATCTATGACAGCTTCACCATCACCGTCCTTATGCAGATCGAGGATCTTGGTTTCTGCGAAAAGGGCCAGGGCGGCCGCTTCGTCGCCGACGGCAACCTGATCTCCGGCACGGGGACGCTTCCCTTCAATACAGATGGCGGCGGGCTCTGCAACAACCACCCCGCCAATCGCGGCGGCATGACGAAAGTAATCGAGGCGGTGCGGCAGCTTCGCGGCGAAGCGCATCCGGCAGTCCAGGTAAAGAATTGCGCGCTCGCCCTGGCCCAGGGCACCGGCGGCTCGCTCGGCACGCGCCACGGCAGCGCCACTCTCATTTTGGAGAGGGAATGATCTCCGTGCCAGACCGAACATGGCCCGCACCCGAGCCCAACCCCGAAACCAAGCCTTATTGGGAGGCTGCGGCGGAGGGAAGGCTTCTCATCCGCCGCTGCGCAGCCTGCGGCCGGGCGCATCATTATCCGCGCGCGCTCTGCCCCTTCTGCTTCAGCGACCGGACGGAATGGCTGGCGGCCTCGGGCAATGGCACGCTCTATTCCTTCTCCGTCATGCAGCGCGCCCCGGTGCCCTACGCGATCGCCTATGTGACGCTCGAAGAAGGCCCTGCCATGATGAGCAATCTTGTCGATTGCGATTTCGACACAATTCGCATCGGCATGAAGGTCAGGGCCATTTTCAAGCCAACCGAAGGCGGCCTCAAGCTGCCGATGTTCACGCCGGCTTGAAGCCGAACGTTCTCAACGTGCCGCGAGGGCGTTGACGGCCTGATGGACGAGTTCGGCGATGATGGCGGCGATTGGTTGGATCTCGGTCACCATGCCCACCGATTGGCCGGCCATCACAGAGCCTTGCTCGACATCGCCTTCGAGCACCGCGCTCCTGAGCGCACCCGCCCAGAAATGCTCGATCGCGAGCTGAGCCTCCTGGCGGCTGAACGTGCCGGCCTGGAAGCGGGCGATCGTCTCGCGCTGATGCTCGAGGAAGCGCTGGGTGCCAGCGTTGGCGAGGCCGCGCACGGGAATGACCGGGAATCGTTCGTCGAGCTGAATTGAGGGCACGGCATCGCGTGCGGCGGCGCGGATGAACGCTTCCTTGAAGCGGGGATGGGCAATCGATTCCTGCGCAGCGGCGAAGCGGGTGCCGAGCTGGGCACCAGATGCACCCATTTCGAGGTAGGCAAGGATCGCCTCGCCGCGGCCGATCCCGCCGGCGACGAAGACCGGAACTTCCCGGATGTGAGGAAGAATCTCCTGGGCGAGCACGGTGAGGGAGACGGGGCCGATATGGCCGCCGGCCTCCGAGCCTTCGATGACGAGCGCATCCGCTCCGGCCTTGATCAGGCGCCTCGCAAGGACGAGCGCGGGCGCGAAGCAGATGAGCTTCGCCCCGCCCTCCTTGACCAGGCCCGCGGTGCGGGCATGCGGCACCCCGCCGGCCAGCACCACATGGCTCACCCGCGCCTCCAGGCAGACGCGGATGAGCGCCTCAAGCGCGGGGTGCATGGTGATCAGATTGACCCCGAAAGGGCGCCTGGTAAGGGCCTGGGTGGCGGCGATCTCGGCGGCGAGCTGATCGGGGTTCATCGAGCCGCAGGCGATGACGCCGAAGCCGCCGGCATTGGAGATGGCGGCAACGAGGTGGCGCTCGCTCACCCAGGTCATGGCGCCGCCGAGGATGCCGACCTCACAGCCGAGGAAGCGCGTGCCGCGCGCCCAAAGCGCGTTGAGCCGGGCGCGCGCCGTTTCCGGCGCGGCTTTCGGGATGTATGCGTCAGGCGACATCGAGGCCGTATGCCGTGTGCAGCGTGCGGACCGCAAGCTCGGTATATTCGGCGCCGATCAGCACGCTCACCTTGATCTCGCTCGTGGAAATCACCTGAATGTTGATGGCCTTGTCGGCGAACGCACGGAACATGGTGCTGGCGACACCCGCATGGCTGCGCATGCCCACGCCGACCACGCTGATCTTGGCGACATCGGAATCGGCCGTGATCTCGGCATAGCCGATCGAGGCATGCGCCTCGTCCAGCACCTTGCGCGCGCGCGGCAGGTCGGCCTTGCCGAGGGTGAAGGTGAGATCGGTGGTGCCGTCCGCCGCGACGTTCTGAACGATCATGTCCACATTGACATTGGCGGCAGCGAGCGGGCCGAAGAGGGCCGCGGCGATTCCGGGCCGGTCCGGCACGCGGCGGACGGTGATCTTGGCCTCGTCTCGCGAATAGGCGATGCCGGCGACCATCGGTTTTTCCACGATCTCATCCTCATCGACGACCAGCGTGCCAGGCGCGTCCGTGAAGCTCGAGCGGACCTGCACGCGCACATGTTCCTTCATGGCAAGCTCAACGCTGCGCGTCTGGAGCACTTTCGCGCCCACCGAAGCGAGTTCCAGCATCTCTTCATAGGCGATCCGGGCAAGCTTTCTTGCCTTCGGAACAATTCGTGGATCGGTCGTATAGATGCCGTCCACATCGGTATAGATGTCGCAGCGGTCGGCCGCCAGCGCCGCGGCGAGCGCAACCGCGGAAGTGTCCGACCCGCCGCGGCCAAGGGTGGTGGTGCGCCGGTCCGGCCCCACGCCCTGGAAGCCGGTGACCACCGGCACCTGGCCTGCCGCCATGCGCTCGATGAGCGCGTCTCCCGCGATCCGTTCGATACGAGCGGCGCCATGGGCGGCGTCTGTGAGGACCGGGATCTGCCAGCCCTGCCATGAGCGCGCATCGATGCCCTTGGCCTGGAGCGCGATCGCCATCAACCCGGCCGTGACCTGCTCGCCAGTGGCGACCACGGCGTCATATTCGCGGGCATCGTGCAGGGGCGAGAGCTCCTGGCACCAGCCGACGAGCTGGTTGGTGGCGCCGGCCATGGCCGAGACCACCACGGCCACCTGGTTGCCAGCCTCGACCTCGTGCGCGGCACGGCTGGCGGCGGCACGGATGCGATCAAGATCGGCGACCGAGGTGCCGCCGAACTTCATGACGATACGGGCCATCCGTTCCTTATCCCCGCCCTGTCCCTTGATCTTGAACCTCTTGTCCGGGGCCGGTTGCCGGCAGCGAGGCGGCGGCACACATACTGGGGCCAGCCGAAGCGGGCAACAGAGGACGAGGCAACGGATGCCGACGCAGGACATGACCGCGGATGCGGCGGAGATCGCCCGCTTCGGCGCGCTGGCCGAGCGCTGGTGGAACCCGTCCGGCCCGATGAAGCCCCTGCATCGGATGAATGCGCTCCGGGTCGGCTGGATCACCCGGCGCGCGCGGCTTCATTGCGGCACGATCGGAGGACTTGGCCTGCTGGATGTCGGGTGCGGCGCCGGGCTCGCTTCCGAGGCGCTGGCCCGGGAGGGGTTTTCGGTGCTCGGGATCGACGCCTCGGCACCGCTGATCGAGGTAGCCAATTCCCACGCCGCGGCAGCCAGCCTCCCCCTTTCCTACCGCGCCATCCTGCCGGAGGCTCTGGCCGTCGAAGGGGTGCGGTTCCGGGTGATCACGGCACTTGAGGTGATCGAGCATGTGCCCGACCCGGCCGCCTTTCTGGCCACGCTTGGCGACCTTCTCGAGCCGGGCGGATTGCTCTTCCTCTCCACCATCAGCAGGACGATCGAGGCGCTCGCGCTGGCCAAGATCGGGGCGGAATATGTGCTTCGGCTCTTGCCGCCCGGAACGCATGACTGGCGGCGCTTCATCCTTCCGGCGGAGATGGACCGGCTGCTTGCGCAGACGGGGTTCCGCCTTGCCGATCTCGCGGGAATGACATTGGATCCCTTGCACCGAAGCTGGCGAGAGAGCCGTGATCTCTCGATGAACTACATCGCCATGGCGCTTGGCTGAGCGCCGGCAAACAGAACGATTTTAATTCAATACTTTACGAAACGAAAATCCTTTGCGCGCCTTGGGCCAAAGATCCCGACTTTTCCTCATGAAAAGAGGGAAACGTGCCACGGACGGGCGAGCACGCTCCCTCCCTTCAACCGCCGTTCCCCAGGGTTGCGCGCGGCAGAAGCGCGAAGCCCTCGGTCAGAGTGCTTTCGCCGGCCACGCCAGGACGGCGCGAAGCCGCCCGACGGCGCGATCGGTCATCGCTTTCGCCCCCCGGATACGCTCGCGACGGCCGAGCATCTCTTCGAGCCTCTGCGCCCGTCCGGTGTCGATGGTCGGCTCGCCTCTCTCGGCGCCGACATCGCAGGCACGGTCGAGTAGCTCGATCGCTTTCCTCCAATACCATGGGCGGGCGACCGGATCGGGCGCCTCGGTCGCGCAGAAGCAGAGCAGGCTCGCCACCGCCGCCGCGAGCTTGCAGCGGGCGGCGCCATCCGCGTCGATGTCGCGAGCATGGGTGAGATCGAAGAGCCGGCTGCTCAATTCCCGGAACTCGGTGGTCCGCCGCCAGCCTCTGAGTGAACCTTTTGCCAGGAAATCCGCGCAGATCCGCGGAAGAATTTCTCTTTCCGTGATGTCCCTGAGCACGATGGCGCGCTCACCGTCATGCCCGTCATTGGTGCCGATGATCCGCGGCACGAATGGCTTGAGCTCCTGGCGCATGGTGGCCGGCATCGCGTCATTGATTCTGACTGCGAGCTCGCGGATCAGGGGGGACGCGGTTGCGGGCCGGTCCGAATGGCCTTCGCCGGCAAGATAGGCCACGAAAGACATGACGCAAAGCTTGCCGGTGCGCGGGTCTCCGGCCCCCTTCACCAGTTCGACCTGCTGGTAGAGACGCTCGAGTGTTTCGTCGATGATCATGGCTTTTCTCCCTGGGAGAACGGTACCGGTCCAGCGCCAGAATCGGTCACGTGGTCCGCGCTTCGCGCGATGCTCCGGGGCAGTCCTGCGGAGAAAAAGTTCACGATTGCAGGAACACATATTCTCGCGGGCGCCAGGGAGTGAAAAATCTCTCCCCGCACCGAGCCTGAAGGCCCCGTCGCGACCGTCCCCGGCGTCGTCAAACCGGCGCTTCCGGGGAAATGGATCCCCGTCATCATCCATAAATCATTGAGCCGCGGGGCCGGGTGCGTCAAGCCTGACGCGCAAGTGCATCGCCAAGAATCACTCGTTCCGCGGGCATTTTGATTTGGGCGCGGAAGTAGCCCCCTAAATGACGAGTTCGATCAGGAACGGCCCCGGGCGCGAGAGCGAATAGGAAAAAAGGGTGGCGAAACACTCCATGGTCTCCGCCCGCGCGGCCTCGACACCGAGGCCGCCCGCGATGCGCGGCCAATCGAGATCGGGATTGGAGAGATCGAGCATATCGAGCGCGGTGCGACCGGGATTGGCGCCGACATTGGCAAGCTCGTGCAGCAGAATCGCGTATTTGCGGTTGGAGAGAAGGATCGTGGTCACGTCGAGCCGCTCGCGCGCCTGGGTCCATAGTGCCTGGATCGTGTACATCGCCGACCCGTCGGCCTGCAGGCCGATGACGCGCCGGCCCGGCGCGCCGATGGCGGCGCCGGTTGCAAGGGGCAGGCCGTCGCCGATCGCTCCCCCGGTGATCTGCAGCCAGTCATGCGGGGCGGCGGAGGCGGTGTCGGAGAAAATGCTGCGGCCGAAGCTCACGCTTTCATCGACAATCACGGCCTGATCGGGCAGCAGGGCCGAGAGCGATTGGCCCAAGGCTTCGGGGGTTGGCGGGCCCTTGGCGGGAGGCAGGCGCGGCTTTGTCGCCGGCAGGGACGCTTCGGCGGCGCCGAGTTCTTCGACGAGCCGGGCGAGCGCCTCAGGCAGATCCTGCTCGGGACGAGCAAGCACATGGACCGTGGCATCGGGTGGGAAGAGATGGCCGGGCTTGCCGGGATAGGCGAAGAAGGCAACCGGCTTCACCGCGCCGACGAGCACGATGTGCTTGAGGCCCGCGAGCGCGGCGAGCGCTTGATCCACCGGATAGGGCACACGGTCGATCGGCACCCGCCCGGCGCCGCGGGCGATCCTCGCGTTCGACATCTGGGCGATCAACCGCACACCGGTGGCAGCACGGATGCGATGGGCCAGCGCCAGCCCCTCCGCGGAGAGGGCCCCGCCCGCCAGCACGAGGACCGCGGGATCGTTGCCGCGCAAAATGCGCGCGATGCTCGTGACCACGCCCTGATCGACGCACGGAGCCGGCGGCGGGGGCAGCGCTTCGCCGATCACGCCGCCTTCGTTCCAGGCCGTGTCGGCGGGCAGGATGAGCGTCGCGATCTGGCCGGGTGGGGTGCGTGCCGCCCGAATTGCTGCGGCAGCGTCCGCCCCGACCTCGGCGGCGTGCGCGGCCGTGCGGACAAAGCCGGAGACGGGACGTGCCCAACCCTCGGTATCGGCGGTGAGTGGGGCATCGAGCGGGCGGTGATGAGTTGCCTGGTCACCGACGATATTGACGATCGACGCGCCGGCACGACGCGCATTGTGCAGATTGGCGAGACCATTCGCGAGACCCGGGCCGCAATGCAGAAGCGTGGCCGCCGGCCTGCCCGCCATGCGCGCATAGCCGTCCGCCGCGCCGGTGACCACGCCCTCGAACAAGCCGAGCACGCAGCGCATACCGGGGATGCGATCGAGCGCGGCAACGAAATGCATCTCGCTGGTGCCGGGATTGGCAAAGCACGTATCGACGCCGCCTTTCAGCAGCGTGTGCACCAGGCTTTCCGCGCCGTTCATCCAATCCCCCGAAAAATGTGCAAGCGCGAAGGCTGGCAAAACGGGGCAGGTTGCGCAAGGCGACCCGGGCCCGCAGGATCGCCGGCCTTTGCAGGAGGACATGCCCGCCCATGACGCTCACGGTGCTCTATCCCGAGGCGATGTATCCGGATCTATCCGTCGAGCATCGTCTCTACGGCCCGGAGGTGAAGATATTGAAGCGGGATGCGCAGACTCTCGCCGACCTCGATCCTGCGGACTGCGCCGGGGCGGATGGGCTGATGATCTTTCGCCAGTTCGTGCTTGCTGAGGATTTCGCGCGATTTCCGAAGCTGAAAGCCATCGTGCGCATGGGCGTGGGCTATGACCGCGTGGACCGCAAGGAAGCCGCCGCACGCGGTGTGATGGTTTGCAATGTGCCGGATTACGGCACCACCGAAGTCGCGGACCATGCGATCGCGCTCGCGCTCGCATTGCGGCGAGGATTGCTGCTGCACCATGAGCGCCAGCGCGCCACGCCCCCGGCCGCCTGGACATGGATCGCGCATCCTCTCATCAAGCGCGCCTCGGCGCAGAGCTTCGGCATTCTCGGGCTCGGGCGCATCGGCACCGCGACGGCGCTGCGTGCGAAAGCCTTCGGCTTCCGCGTGCTCGCCTATGATCCCTATCAGCCGAACGGAGTCGAGCTCGCACTCGGCATCGATCGCGCGCGCACGCTCGAATCATTTCTGAGGGAGAGCGACATTCTCTCCGTGCATGCACCGCTGACGCGCGAGACGCGCGGCATGATTGGGGCAGCCGAACTCGCGGCCCTGCCACGAGATGCCGTGGTGGTGAACACGGCGCGTGGGCCGATCATGGATCTCGACGCCCTGATGGAAGCGCTCGAACGCGGGCACATTGCCGGGGCCGGGCTCGATGTGCTGCCTGAGGAGCCGCCGGTGCCGCCGATTCCCGCGCTGCTCGCCTCCTATCAAGAGCGTGCGCCCTGGCATGAGGGGCGGCTGATCATCACCCCGCACTCGGCCTTCCATACCCCGGAAGCCTGGAACGATATCCGGGTGAAATCGGCCGAGACGATGCGCGCGGCGTTGCTCGGGCCACGGCCGCAAAACGTGATCCCGCCCGACGCGGACTGAAATGCCGGGCGGCGGGGCTTGCGGCCCCGCCGCCGACCATCATCGAAACGTCATCAAAACGCTCGCCTTTATGCAATAAGGGGTCGGCCATATGCAGCTTCGGGAAGCGCTCGGGCTGCCCCGGAATATGTGGCGCGGCGTATCGCGCATGTGTGCATAACCGGCTGACCGAACACGGGAAATTTTGGGAGACGGGCGTGATGCCGCGTGACGGCGGAACGGCATCGGCGGTGAATCGCGGCGCCGAGGTTGCGCTGTCCGGCGTGAGCAAGCGATGGGGCAAGACCTCGGCGCTCGACAACGTCTCCTTCGCCATCCCGGCCGGCAGCTTCACCGTGCTGCTCGGCCCGTCCGGGTGCGGCAAGACAACCTGCCTGCGGCTGATCGCGGGGCTCGAGAGGGTAAGCGAGGGACGGCTCACGATCGGGGGCAGGGACGTGACCGCGGCACCGCCCGCCGAGCGCGGCGTGGCGATGGTCTTTCAATCCTACGCGCTCTTTCCGCACCTGAACGTTGCCGAGAACATCCTCTTCGGCCTCAAGGCGCGGCGCGTGCCGGCAGCCGAGCGCGCCCGCAGGCTCGCCGAAGCCGCCGCGCTGCTCGGGATCGAGGAGCTTCTGGCGCGGCTTCCGGCGGCGCTGTCGGGCGGCCAGCAGCAGCGTGTGGCGCTCGGCCGGGCGATTGTGGCCGAAGCGCCGGTGTGCCTGATGGACGAGCCGCTCTCCAATCTCGATGCCAAGCTGCGCGCCGAGATGCGGGCCGAGATCGTGGCGCTGCAGCGCCGGCTCGGCATCACGATGGTCTACGTGACGCACGACCAGACCGAGGCGATGAGCATGGCCGACCGCGTGATCCTGCTCAATCGTGGATGGATCGAGCAGGACGCCACGCCCGACGAACTCTATGCACGGCCGCGCACGCTGTTCGCCGCCCGCTTCGTTGGCATGCCGCCGATGAATCTCCTGCCCCTCGTCCGACGCGGAGAGACATTGGTGGTGCGCGGCACAGCGGGGCCAGCGATCGCAGAACCAATCGGAAAAAATCTCATCGCCGGGGTTCGACCCGAAACGATGCTGATTGCCGAGAGAGGGCTCGCGCTTCGGCTCGAACGCAAGGAATATCTCGGGGCCGATACCGTCCTGCATTGCCGCTGCGGCACGGAAGCCCTGCCGGTGCTGCTGCGCCCTTCCGGACGCATCGATTTCGTTCCCGGCACGATTCTGCATGCCGCTTTTCCCTCCTCTGCCGTCGCGCTCTTCGATGAAGAGAGCGGTGTGCGCCTGGGCTGACATATCGCGAATCTTGAGGAGCCCTGCCATGCTTGACATCAGCCGCCGTTTCCTGCTCGCCGGAGCTGCCGGTGCCGGCGGATTGCTCGCTGCACCCGCGATCCTGCGCGCAGAGGAGGTGAAGGAGCTGAATTTCTTCTACCCCGTCACGGTGAGCGCGCCGCTGGCAAGCATCATCGCCGAATATTGCGCGCAATATGCCAAAGAGACCGGAGTTGCCATGAAGGCGACCTATGCCGGCACCTATCCGGAAACGCTCACCAAAGCCGTCACTGCGATCCGCGGCGGCAACGGGCCGCAATTCTCGGTCATGCTGACGGCCGATATCCATACGCTCCAGGCGCTCGATGTCATCGTTCCGCTCGAGGAGATCGGGCTCGACAAGGAAGGCGAGGATTGGCTTGCGAGCTTCTGGCCGGCCTTCATGTACAATACACGCATCGGCGGCAAAACCTGGTCGGTGCCGTTCCAGCGCTCGACCGAGATTCTCTTCTACAACAAGGCCGCCTTCGCCAAGGCCGGCCTCGATCCGAACCATTTCCCCAGCGATTGGAAGTCCCAGGCCGAAGCGGCGCGCAAGCTCACCAACCGGCGGGCCTCACCCGCAACCTGGGGCATCCAGTTCCCTGCCGACATCACCAACGGACATTGGACATTCGGCGCGCTCTGTGCCGGCAACGACCATACTTTGATGAACGACACGGGCACGAAGGTCTTCTTCGACGCACCGAAGGCGATCGAGACGCTCGATTATTGGATGAGCCTTTCGAAGACCTATGGCGCAACGCCGCCCGGCGTCAGCTATTGGCCGACCATGGTTCCCAATTTTCTGCGCGGCGATACGGCGATCGTCTGCACCAGCTCTGGCAATCTCGCGACCGTCACGGCGAACGCGAAATTCTCCTTCGGGGTTGCCCTGCCCGCGGGCAACCCCACTCCGGGCACGGTCGTCGGGGGAGGCAATCTCTATATCTTCAAGCATGCCTCCCCGGCCGAGCAGCGGGCCGCGTTGCGCTTCGCGCAATGGCTGACGACGCCCGAGCACGCCGCCGACTGGTCGATCCGCACCGGTTATATCTGCGTCACTGAACCGGCCTTCAGCGCGCGTAACATGCAGGCCTATATCGAAAAGCACCCGGTCGCAGCGCGGCCGCGGAGCTTCCTGCCGGCGGCGCGCGGCGAACTCTCGACCTTCCAGGACGCCCGCGTCCAGATCACGCTCGAGAATCACATTGCTGCGGCACTTTCAGGGAATGCGACTCCGGCAGCGGCTCTCAAGGCGGCGCAAGCCGAAGCCGAAACGATCCTCCGCCCCTATCGGCACGCCTGATGGGCAGCAGCAGCGGCGAAGAGACGCATCCCCTCGGCGGCTGGCTGCTGGTGCTGCCGGCAGCCCTCTTCATCTTCGCCTTCACCAATGGGCCGTTGCTCGCGACATTCGCGAGCAGTCTCTATGCCGCGCCGATCGCGGGGCAAGGTGGCGGATTCGTCGGACTCGCGAATTATCGCGATCTCTTCGCCGACCCGAGCTTCCTGAGGAGCCTCTTCAACAATCTCATCTATGCGCTCGTCACGGTTCCGGCCTCCGTCATGCTGGCGCTGCTCATGGCGCTCGGCGTCAATGGGGCGATGCTGGGGCGCGCGGCGCTTCGTCTCTTCTTCTTCCTCCCGACGATGCTGCCGATGATCGCGGTCGGTGCGATCTGGCTCTTCTTCTATACGCCGCAATATGGGCTGGTGGATCGTTTCACCCGGCTGATCGGGGCGGGGGACATCAACTGGCTCGGCGACCCCTCGACGGCCCTGCCGGCGATGATGGCCGTGGCGATCTGGAAACAAGCGGGCTTCTTCATGATCTTCTATCTGGCATCGTTGCAGAACATTCCGCCGGTGCTGCGTGAAGCCGCTTCGCTCGAAGGCGCCTCGCGCACCTATTTCTTCCGTCGTGTCACATTGCCGCTGCTCGGGCCGACGACGCTCTTCGTGATGGTCACAGCCACGATCAACGCTTTCTGCGTCGTCGATCACGTGGTGGAAATGACCCAGGGCGGGCCGGACAATGCCTCCTCGCTCCTGCTTTATTACGTATACGAGGCCGGATTTCGCGATTGGGACATCAATGCCGCTGCGGCGGCGACGATCGTTCTGGTGGTAATCCTGAGTGTGCTGGCTGCCCTGCTGTTCGCCCTTTTTGGGCGGCGGGTGCATTATCGGTGAGACGCGCCTTTTCAGCGCTCCCTCTATGGCTGTTCGGGCTCATCTGGGCGCTGCCGCTGCTCTATGCCGTCTGGAGTGCTGTTCACCCTCCTGTTTATTCGACGATCTTCGATCCTCTCGCCCCGCTGACCTGGCGCAATTTCGTGCAGGCCTGGAATGAGGCGCCCTTCGCGCGCTACTTCCTCAATACGATCTTCCTCGTCTGCTTCACCGTTTTCAGCCAGTGCGTGCTCGCGACATTGGCCGGCTTCGCCTTCGCCCGCCTCCGCTTTCCCGGTCGCGACCTCCTCTTCGCGGCGCTGCTGCTTCAGCTCATGATTTCACCCGGCATCCTGCTCGTCTGGAACTATCGGGAGATCAGCTGGCTCGGTCTTGCTGACACCATTCCGGCAATGGGCATTCCTTATCTCGGCTCCGCACTCGGAATTTTCCTGCTGCGGCAGAATTTCCGCACCATTCCGAGCGAGCTTGACGACGCTGCCCGGCTCGAGGGCTGCTCACTGCTCGGGCGGCTGTGGAAGGTCTATGTGCCGCTCAGCCGCGGCACCTATGTCGCCTTCGCTCTGACCTCGGTTGCCTATCATTGGAACGATTTTCTCTGGCCTCTGGTGGTCAGCGATTCCGTGACGACACGGCCGCTGACCGTCGGCCTCGAGATCTTCGCCACTCCCGATCAGGGCGTCCAATGGTCGCTCGTCACCGCAGCCACCTTGCTCAGCAGCGCGCCGCTGCTGATCGCCTTCCTGATCTTCCAGCGCCAGTTCGTGCAGAGTTTTCTGCGCGCCGGGATTCGTTGATCACTGCCCATCCCGGGCCCGCTCAAACCTTTCCGAAAGCCTGGTCCCACGCCTCGGGAACGAGCCCATAACCACCGGCACTGTGGGCGACGTGGGCAAAGCCAGGATAATGCAGATGCATGCCGGCGACCAGCAGGCGTTCACTTGCTGCCATATCGAGGACACGCAGGCGGGTTGCCGCCGCCAGGACGGGATCGGTATCGAAATCGATCGCCACGTCCGGACGTGGCACCTGGATCTCGGGCACATGGACGATATCGCCCCAGATAAGAAGGGATTCGCCGCCGGAGGCAATCATGTAGCCGGTATGGCCCGGTGTATGGCCGTGCAGGGGCATCGCGCTCACGCCGGGGAAGACTTCGCCGGGACCCGAGAAAGTGCGCAGGCGGTCGCGATAGGGCGCGATCTGCTCGCGCGCGGCCTGGAAGTAGAGCCTCTTCTCCCGTTCGCTGCCCCGCGCCATGGCGGCATCGTCATGCCAGTGGCGTGGCTCGTTCTCATGCACGACAAGCTCGGCATTCGGGAAAAGGCGCCGGCCGGAGGGCATCTCGCTCAGGCCGGCGGAATGATCCGGATGCATATGGGTGAGGATCACACGCTCGATCGCCGCCGGATCGATACCGGCAGCGGCGAGATTGTGCGCGAGCTTGCCCGCGCTCGGCTGGAGATAGCTGCCTGAGCCGGTATCGATGAGCGCGAGGCGGCCGGCGGAATGGACAGCATAGCAATTCACAGAGGTGCGGCGGCCTCCGCCCGGAAAATCGGGACGGAAGGCCGCGCGAAGAAGGCACGCCGACTCCTGGACGGTGATGTTGCGCAGCATCTCGAGCCCGCTATCGAGATAACCGTCCGAGAGCGCGGTGACGACGATCTCGCCCACGCGGCGATGATAGACGCCCGGAATCTGCTGCATGGGTGGCGCGATCATCCGATCATCCATCCTCCTGTCCGCTCATCGTCAGATGTCCACGATGTCATGCAGAGGCAAGGCGTTTCGGGGGAATCGGCCTTGCCATCCCTTGCCTGGAAGACCAGGGTCGCCTGGCGAGTATCTGGCCGGAGGGAGGAATTGGGCGAGCTCAGCATCTGGCATTGGCTGATCGTGCTGATCGTTGTGCTTCTGCTGTTCGGAAGCGGCAAGGTCAGCACGCTGATGGGCGACTTTGCAAAGGGTATCAAGGCGTTCCGCAAGACAATGGAAAGCGATGAGGCGCACACGCCGCCGCCTGCGGCCGCACCGCCATCCGCGATCGGGAGCGAAACCAGCATCGAGACGACGGTCGATACGGAAAAGACGCCGGCTCACCACGAGGGCTGAAGCCCGCCGGCCACGGTGGCGATCAGGTCCGGAAATGGCGAGAAGACTCCGCCGCCGCAGGGCATGATGCGGCCATGCATCTCGACCGCGAAAGCTGCTACCGGGCTCTTCTCGCACGCGATCCGCGTTTCGACGGGCAGTTCTTCACCGCTGTCCGTACGACCGGCATCTATTGCCGACCAATCTGTCCGGCCCGGCCGCCCAAGCTCGAGCACGTCATTTTCATGCCAAGCGCCGCGGCAGCGCAGGCGGCTGGGTTCAGGCCCTGCCTGCGCTGCCGGCCCGAGACCTCGCCCGAGACCGCTGCCTGGCGCGGTACTTACAACACCGTCTCCCGCGCATTGGCGCTGATCGCCGCCGGCGCGCTGAACGAGAACGTTGTGGAAGAGCTGGCGGGGCGGCTCGGCGTCGGCGCGCGGCAGCTCCGCCGTCTCTTCCAAAAGCATCTCGGCGCCTCACCCAAGGCGGTCGCCGGCACGCGGCGCGTGCTGTTCGCCAAGCGACTCATCACCGATACGGCGCTGCCGATGGCGGATGTGGCCCTGGCCGCTGGCTTCGGCAGCGTGCGCCGGTTCAACGACACGTTCCTCAAGCTCTATGGCCGCCCGCCCAGCGGCCTCCGCCACGCCGGGAAGGAGGCGGCGCAATCCTCCGTCCGCCTCACCCTGCCCTTCAAGCCGCCCTATGACTGGTCCTCCCTGATCTTCTTCCTCGCGGCCCGCGCGATTCCGGGCGTGGAGCGCGTGAGCGCGGATGCCTATGCCAGGTCCATCACGCTTGGTGAGATGAAGGGGACGATCCTGGTCCGCCCGGCGCTGGAGCGGAACTGCCTGATCGCCACGATCCGGTTTCCGGCGATCACGGCGTTGCCGCTGATCGTCGAGCGGATACGGCGGCTCTTCGATCTCGGCGCCGAGCCCGGTCTGATCGGGGCGCATCTCTCCAGCGACCCTGGGATGGCGGCACGCGTGCGCGCCCGGCCCGGCCTGCGCGTGCCCGGGGCCTGGGACGGGTTCGAGCTTGGGGTACGTGCCATCCTCGGCCAGCAGATCAGCGTCGGCGCCGCAACCGCCCTGGCGGGCAGGCTGGTCGTCGCCTATGGCGATGCCCTGCCGCCACCGGAAGACGCCAGCCTGACAGGCCTGACCCATGCCTTTCCCCCGCCGCGCCGGATCGCGGAGGCGCCCGATCTCGCCGCCACGCTCGGCATGCCTCGGGCACGGGCTGCGTCGCTCATCGCGCTTGCCGAGGCTGCCGCGACCGATCCGCACCTCTTCGAGCCCGGGAAGGGCCTGGAGGCGAGCATTGCACGGCTGCGCGCGCTGCCGGGTATCGGAGCCTGGACAGCGCAATACATCGCCATGCGCGCGCTCCGCGAGCCGGATGCCTTTCCCGCCAGCGATCTCGGGCTGCTCCGCGCCGCTTCCGAGCCGGATGGGCAGCCGACCCCGGTCCGGCTCCTTGCGCGCGCCCAGGCGTGGCGCCCATGGCGCGCCTATGCCGCCCTTCATCTCTGGGCGTCCGATCCGGTCGCGGCGCGCCGCAAACAGGAGGAGACACGTGGATTTCTGGCTCGAACGCATGGCCTCGCCGATCGGGACGATTCTGCTCGTCTCTGACGGCGAGGCGCTGCACGCTCTCGATTTTTCCGATTATGAGGAGCGGATGCTGCAATTGCTGCGCCGGCAGTACGAGGATTTCCGGCTCGCGGAATGCACGGCCGGGACGGCCGCCAGGCATCTCAAGGATTATTTCGACGGCGACCTTGCGGCACCGGAGCGGATTGCCATCCGGATGGAAGGCTCGGCATTCCAGCGCAAGGTCTGGACGGCCCTCAGAAAAATCCCCCCGGGCGAGACTTCGAGCTATGGGCAGCTTGCAGCGGCAATAGGCGCCCCGGGCGCGAGCCGCGCGGTGGGGCTGGCCAATGGAGCCAATCCCATCGCGATCGTCGTGCCCTGTCACCGGGTGATCGGCGCGGATGGCAGCCTGACCGGCTATGGCGGCGGGCTCTCCCGCAAGGCCTGGCTGCTGCGCCACGAAGGAGACGAAGGCCTGCTCCGCCACAGGGCTTAGAGAGGGCCTGGAGTGGCATCGACGGCAATGTAGCGAAGGCGACGCACACGCTCGAGATTCATGCCCTCGATCCGGAGCAGGGAGGTGGCCTTCTCGCGTCGCGGGGAGTGCAGCACACCGGGCTCGTAGAGATAGGCCATGCCCGGCGCGAGACTGTACTCGCGCAGGCGGCGTGCCTTGCCGGGGCCCGTCTCTGTCGGGCGGGCGATGCATTCCCAGTCCGTCATGACGGTCTCACCCGTTGCCTGGCCGTAAATGGCCCAGGTCGGGCCGTGATCATGCGGGCTGGAATCCTTCGCCCCCAGATAGGCATGAGCGAGAATGGTGAAGCCGAGATCGGGATCCTCGTAGAGGACTTTCCGCTCCGGCCCATCCGCACGGATATTGGCGGCGACGAATTCCTTGTCTTGCAGCACTTCCCGAACGAGCGCGCAGAGCTTCTCGCGGCCCGTTGGCCCGGGATCGGCCGCGAGCGCTTCCCGGCACGCGGCTGCGAACTGCTCAAGAGTCTGCGCCATGGGCTTTCTCCCTCGTCCGAATGGGGGTTGAGTATGCCGCAGAGCGAAAGGCGACGGGAGTGGACGATTCGGCCGTGCGACGGCTCACCGTCTGGCTTGGCGAGAGATTGGGCGAATCAGTCGCGATCGGCGCAGTCGAGCGGCTTTCGGGCGGTGCGATCCAGGAGAATTGGGGCCTGACGCTCGTCCACGGAGATGGACGGGAAGAGAGGCTGGTGCTGAGGCGGGATGCGGCGGCGCCGATTCCTTCGAGCCGCAGCCGCGCCGAGGAATTTGCCGTTCTCAAGGTTGCTCGGGCGGCCGGCATTGCGGTGCCCGCGCCGGTAGCGCTCTGCACCAATGAAGCCGTGCTGGGCGGACCCTTCTTCCTGATGCGGCATGTCTCGGGCATTGCCGATCCGCGGCTTCTGGTGCGGAACGATTCGCTGATCCCTGACCGGCCGGAGTTCGGCGCGGCGCTTGGGGCGGCGCTTGCGCGAATCCACTCGCTTCGTCCGTCGCGCCCGGACCTCTCTTTTCTCGGTCCGCCCGATCCGGATCCGGCGATGGCGCGCATCCGGGCACAGCGTTGGAATCTCGACCGGCTGGCCGCTCCCCAGCCGGCGATCGAGTTCGTATTGCGCCGGCTGGAGCGCGATCGCCCCCGCCCCGCCGCCATCACGCTGATTCACGGCGATTATCGTATCGGCAATATCATGGTCGCGAAGGGAAGGATCGCCGCCGTGCTCGATTGGGAATTTGCGGACTGGGGCGATCCGGATGAGGATCTTGGCTGGTTCACGGCACGCTGCTGGCGCTTCGGATGTGAAGACCGGGAGGCGGGGGGCGTTGCGGCACGGGCGGATTTCTATCGCGGCTACGAGCAGATCTCCGGGCGGAAAGTGGCGTCGGAGCGCGCCCCCTATTGGGAAGCAATGGCGGCGATCCGCTGGGCGATCATCGCGCTTCAGCAGGGCGAGCGGCACCGAGCGGAAGAGAAGCCGGGGCTGGAGGCGGCGTTGAGCGGGCGGATGGCGCCACAGCTGGTGCAGGAGGCGATGGCGAGGATCGCCGGGAGCCGGCATGCGTGACGGGCCGGAGGGGGCGCGGCTGCTCGCGATCGCGCGCGCGACCTTGCTGGATGAGGTGCTGCCGTATGTTCCTCCGGCGCAGGTCTATGCCGTGCGGATGATCGCCAATGCGATGGCGATCGCGGCGCGGGAGCTGGCGGCCGAGTCCGGCGAGGCGGCGGGGCGCGAGCGGATCATTTCGCTTTATCGGCAAGCGGAGCTGGCTGTACCCGACACATCCTGCGCGCTCGAGGATATCGAGCGTATGTTGGCGGCGGATATCCGGGCCGGAAGGTTCGATGCGCATGAGGAGGCGCTGACAGCACTTCTGGAGTGGCAGGTGGACCTGCGCCTCGCGCTTGCCAATCCCAAGCTCAGACGGCATGGCGATGACTGAGGCGCCACCCGGAGGCAATGATCGGGGCTGAAGGGCGGGATTGCTGATGCTAGCGTCGGGGAAACGAAACCGGAGCGAAACCATGAGAGAGAGCGAGGCCGCGTTCGCGCGCTTTCGCCCGCTTGCGCCGGGCAGCCAGCCCGCCTATGCGACGCCCTCTTATCGCAGCACGGCGCTGCGTGCACCGCTTCAGCCCCTGGTGCTGTCCGCAGCCGGAGTGACCGAGGCGAGCGGTCCCTGCTTCTCGCCGGCACATTTCTCGGCCCTTGCCGATCTCACGCGCGTCGATGGTGGCGAGGCGCAGGGGCAACGGATCATTGTCGCCGGGTCGGTGAGCGACGAGGATGGAAGACCTGTCGCGGAGACGATGATCGAGCTCTGGCAGGCGAATGCGGCCGGACGCTACCGCCACCCGACCGACCAGCACGACGCGCCCATCGACCCGCATTTTCGCGGTGTCGGTCGCATCTTCACCGATGCGCAAGGACGATATCGCTTCGTCTCGGTGCGCCCGGGATCCTACCCCTGGCGCAACCACGACAATGCCTGGCGGCCAAGCCATATCCATTTTTCCCTGTTCGGAACGGGCTTCGTGCAGCGGCTGATCACTCAGATGTATTTCGAAGGCGATCCGTTGCTGGCGTCCGACCCGATCTTCCATTCCGTGCCGGACCGGGCCGCGCGCGCGCGGCTGGTTGCACGCTTCGACTCCACACTGACCGAACCGGAATGGGCGCATGGCTATCGGTTCGACATCGTGCTGCGCGGGCGGGATGCGAGTCCGATGGAGGAATGAGATGCAGACTGCAACGGCGCAGCAGACGATCGGACCCTATTGGCATCTGCTCGAAGATCCGAGCTGGGCGGACCTTACCCGCTTTGGCGCCACCGGCACGAGGATTGTGCTGCAGGGGCGCATTTTGGATGGAGAGGCCGCGCCGGTGAACGATGCCTGCGTGGAGCTCTGGCAGGCGGATCCGCCGGCCTCCGGGAGTTTTCCGGCATTCGGGCGGAGCGGAACGGACGCAGAAGGGCTTTTCCGTTTCCGAACGCTGCGGCCGGGGGCACCGCGCGGCCGTGGCGATATTGCCGAAGCACCGCATCTGGCGCTCGCGATCCATGCGCGCGGATTGACCCGGCCGCTCTTCACGCGGGTCTATTTCGCGGGCGAGGCACTGAACGAGACGGACCCCCTGCTCGGCCGGATCGATGATCCGGTAAGGCGAGCAAGCCTGGTCGCAGGGCTGGTGGGAACCGGCGTGTGGGAGATCGACATCCGTTTGCGCGGCGCGCGAGAAACGGTGTTCCTCGAATTTTAGAGCGATATGGCTTCTGGCGGAATAGGCGCGCCAAGCGAAGGGATTCCCCGCTGACAAGCTGGCGGGATGCCCCGGCGCCTAGCAATCCGCCAAAGCTCAAGGGGAGGCCCGAGGACAAGCCATCAAGTTGATCGAGAAAGCAAAGCGAGATCGCGATGATCGGAAATCATCCCGCTCGTGAAGTTGGAAGATCGTCCCGGGTCTGTCATCGTAGAGGAAATCGCCGCGGCATCCGTCCTTCAACTGCCAGCGGGCTCAGGCACATTCCAGCGGCGCGACATCACTTTTTTGTCGAGAAGGATTGCTCAAGATCCGCCTCGATCATCGAAGCCAGTGCCGAATGAATATCTGGGCGCGAACGGCCGCTGCTGTCAGAGCATAAAAGGGCTCCTTCTCCTTCACCTTTCAAGAATGAGAGCGCATTCGGCTTGCACTCGGGAAATGAGCTGAACGGCCCCGCTTTCGGGATCGTCGCGTAGGTCGCGCCAGGAATTTCGGATGCCAAGCGTGACGCATCGAACGCGGCAGGAATCGCATCTTGCTGTCCCAGGTTCACGACATGGATGGGAATGGAGACTGCCTGCAGGCTTCGGCGCGTCAATGCGCTCGTCAGCTCCGGGTCGATCACGACGGCCGCCTTGAATCGCCAATCCAGGTTGGATCGTTCCAGACGAGCGGCATCGACACGACGCAAATCGACACCGCCCTGCGCAAACCACGCGCAATCGGGGCCGATCTGGCCGCCTTCGCATGATTGCGCAAAAACCTTCGCATCAACACGTGCTCCGGCCAATTCCAAAACCGCATAGCCGCCAAGAAAGAAGCCGACAGCGCCAATCTCGTTCGTATCGATTTTGCCGAAAAAAGTCGGTTGTTTCTCGACGGCACTGAGTATCGCCGAGAGATCGGCAGGCCGAAGCCAAAGTTCGTTCAGAACCGACTGTTTCGGCGGGCCGGGCGGAACTGCCGGTGGTATGACCACGGCGGCGATATAGCCTTTCCCTGCCAGTGCGGAGGCAAGCCAACTGGCGATGTTCGGAGCGGCCCTGAATCCACCGTGCGAGATGATGATCAGCGGGAAGCGACCCGCGGCAATCGGAGCGTTCCTGAGCCCCTTCGTTCCGATAAATATCGCGTTGTCGCCGACAAGAACGGCCTTGCCGTTCCCGCCGGCGGGGTACCATACCGTTGCATGGAAGACGGCATTGCGCGCCGGGGCAAAGACCGCAAAGTCTCGCACCCCGGCCATCTTGGCTTCGGCGAAACGAATCGTGCCGATTACAACCATTGCCGCGATAAAAGCCGCTCGAAATCGCATGCCGGAAACGATCCCCCCTCCATCGATTGACAATGACCCGTTTTGCCTCTCGAGATCGAGGATCTCTTTTCCGCTCTTCCGGGTATCGAGACGCTGATCAATGATGTCATCTCAATGACAATCATTCCGTCTAGTGTTTTCATTTGAAACGATGCTGCATTCGATATACCCCGCGATCTCGACAAAAAGCCTAACAAGATCAACGTCACCAGATTGTTTGGAAGATCGTCTGCCGCGCCATTCCCATCATAGTCCGGCCCTGATATGTTCCGGATTCGGAAGTGTCGCGCTTTCAATTCGGGAAAGGGATTGAGGATATGCCCACGGTCACCACCAAGGATGGCATCGAAATTTTTTACAAGGATTGGGGCAGCGGGCAGCCGATCGTGTTCAGCCATGGATGGCCACTTTCGTCGGACGATTGGGATCCGCAATCGCTCTTCTTTCTAAGGCATGGCTATCGCGTGATCGCGCACGACCGGCGTGGCCACGGCCGATCGACCCAGACAGGCGATGGTCACGACATGGACCATTATGCCGATGACCTGGCCGCTTTGACCGCGCATCTCGATCTCAAGAACGCAGTCCATGTCGGCCATTCCACCGGTGGCGGCGAAGTCGCGCACTATCTTGCACGGCATGGCGAGAGCCGGGCGGCAAAGGCAGTGTTGATCAGCGCGGTGCCGCCGCTGATGGTGAAGACGCCGGCCAATCCCGGTGGCCTGCCCAAGGACGTATTCGATGGCCTGCAGGCACAGCTCGCCTCCAACCGCGCGCAGTTCTACTACGACCTGCCTGCGGGGCCGTTCTACGGCTTCAACAGGCCCGGCGTGAAAGCCTTGCCAGGCGTGATCTGGAATTGGTGGCGCCAAGGCATGATGGGCGGCGCCAAGGCTCACTACGACGGCATCGTTGCCTTCTCGCAGACCGACTTCACCGAAGATCTGAAGAAGATCACTCTGCCTGTCCTGGTCATGCACAGCGAAGGCGACCAGATCGTGCCCTATGCCGATGCCGGGCCGCTCTCTGCCAAGCTGCTGAAGAACGGTGCCTTGAAAACCTACAAGGACTTCCCCCACGGCATGATCACCACCCAGGCCGAGACGATCAACACGGATATCCTGGTTTTTCTGAAAAGCTGAAGATGGCGCGATGCTGCGGCTGGTGCCGGGGCTTCGGTCCCGACACTCCCGTGAAAGCGCGATGTGGGTACGGAGAAGCGCCGCCTCAGGCAGCGGCGAGAATTGGCGGCAGGGCCGGAATTGCCGGCCCGATGCGATAGGCATCGGGGCTTGCGAAAAGCTGCTCGAGCAGACGGTGATTGAGCGTATGTCCGGGGCGATGGGCGCGGAAGCGACCGCGAATGGGAAGGCCAGCAAGGGAAAGATCGCCGACCGCGTCAAGCAATTTGTGGCGGACGAATTCGTCCGGCATGCGCAGGCCAGTCGGGTTGAGCACGCGCGCCTTCTCGACCACCACCGCATTGTCGAGCGAGCCGCCACGGGCAAGTCCGGCTTCGCGCAAGCCGGCGATTGCATCCGCGGTCGTGAAGGTACGGGCAGGCGCAATTTCCCGGCGGAAGATCGCACCCGAAAGCGCGAGCGAGAGAGCCTGGCGACCAATCGCGGGCGCGGAGAAATCGATCGAGACATCCATTGCCAGGGCCGGCTCGGCATGGGGCAGCAGCTCGGCGAAAGCATCACCCTCCATGACGGAGACGGGGCGAAGGATCGCAAGCTCCCGGCGCTGAGCCTCCTGCTCGGCGATGCCGGCGCAATCGATCAAGAAGACGAATGGCGCGGCAGAGCCATCCAGCACCGGCACTTCCGGGCCATCGAGTGAAATTCGCGCATTGTCGATCCCGAGAGCCGCGAGCGCGGCCAGCAGATGTTCGACCGTGCCGACACGAATTTCGGGCGCTTCCGAAGCGGCGAGCTGCGTGGCCAGCCGCGTATCGGAGACAGAGACGAACCGGGCGGGAACCTCAACCCCCACATCGCGGCGATAAAAGACGATGCCGCTATCCTCGGGCGCTGGCGCAAGCTCCAGCTCCACCCGCACGCCGGAATGAAGGCCGACACCCGTGCAGCCAATCGGCTTCAGGAGTGTCCGCTGCCTTACCGCACCCGGAAAAGAGGAAAAGTTCCCGTGCATGCGTTGAGGCTAGGCGGCAATCATGGCCCCGCAAAGTCAAGGTTTATTTCCGTATATTACCGCATAACCATGTGACTTTACACTATTTTGTGCGCCGCTCATCCTTCCCGTCACGAGGTCTGCTTGCGCAGGAAGGCTGGAATATCCAGCCCGAGCTCGTCGCCTCCCGCAAGCCGCACCGAAGCGTGCGGGGATTCCGACGCAGGCTCGGCCTGATGCTGCGGAGGCCGGGCGGGCTCGCTGTTCGACGGGCGGCGGAAAGCCAGTGTGACCGCCTGGAAGATGCTTCCTCGGCGGGGCGCCGGGCTGGGGCTGGCCTGGTGGGGTGCTGCCGGCGCGCTCCAGGATGAAGGCGCAGGCTGGGGTTCGGCGAAAAGGCCACGGCCTTGGGCCCCCGCCATTCCGCCAAGCGCCGTCCCGCCGGGCATGCCGGGAACCGGCAGAGCGGAAGGCATGGCGGGCATGGCCGGACCTGCGCCCGCCGATGGCATGGCAGGATCATGGGCAGCTGCCGGATAGGAGGAGAGAGGCTGAGGTGGCGCGGCCGCCAGCTCGGGTCGGGCTCCCGCAAAACCTGCCTGCTCGCTCGGAGCCTGCCACTCGGGTGCGGCCCGCTCCGTCAATGGGGCGGACATGGGAACAGTCGTCACCGGGCTTGTCATGGGGCTCGCGACCGGGCGTGGTGGGGCCACGGGGGTTCCTGCAAGGCTCGCCGAAAGGGGGCGGGCCGGGCTTCGGCCCGCTGTGGCGGCATAAGCCAGCGGCGCATGCGTGGGCGCCGCGTGCGTGGGCGCAAAGGCGGGCTCCGCCGTGGGCACGATGCTGAGCGGCCGTGACTCGCCGCCGGCCGGATTGAGGCCGGGAGCCGCATGCAGGAATGTAGGCTGGGTCCCGGCCAGCCCACCGCCGACCGCGACCAGTCGCGGACGCTCGACGGCCGGCCGGTCGATCCCGGTCGCCACCACCGAGACCCGCATCCGACCGTTCGCGTTCTCGTCGATCGAAGAGCCGAAGAGGATGTTCGCCTCCTCGTCCACCTCCTCGCGCACGCGGTTGGCCGCCTGATCGACCTCGAAGAGGGTCATGTCGTCCCCGCCGGTGATGTTGATGAGCAGGCCCTTCGCGCCGGACATGCTGGTGTCCTCGAGCAGCGGGTTGTTGATCGCGGCCTCGGCCGCGCGGGTGGCGCGATTCTCGCCCTCCGCCTCGCCGGTGCCCATCATCGCCTTGCCCATCTCCGCCATCACGGTGCGGATATCGGCGAAATCGAGATTGACGAGACCGGGCGAGACGATGAGGTCGGTGACGCCGCGCACGCCCATGTAGAGCACGTGGTCGGCCATCTTGAACGCTTCGCGCCAACCGGTGCGCTCATTCGCGAGTCGAAACAAGTTCTGATTGGGGATGATGATCAGCGTATCGACATATTGCTGAAGCTGGTCGATTCCGCTCTCCGCGGAGCGGCCGCGGCGCACGCCTTCAAAGTTGAAGGGCTTGGTGACGACACCGACGGTGAGGATGTTCCGCTCGCGGGCCATCCGCGCGATCACCGGCGCGGCACCGGTGCCGGTGCCGCCGCCCATGCCCGCCGTGATGAAGAGCATATGCACGCCCTCGAGATGCCGCTCGAGCTCGTCCGCCGCCTCCTCGGCCGCGGCACGGCCGATCTCGGGATTGGCGCCGGCACCGAGCCCTTGCGTGAGGTGCGGGCCGAGCTGGATGCGCCGGTCCGCCTTCGAATGCATGAGCTGCTGGGCATCCGTGTTCGCCACCACGAAATCGACGCCCTGAAGATTGAAGGCGATCATGTTGTCGACTGCGTTGGTGCCGCCACCGCCCACGCCCATCACCGTGATGCGCGGCGTGAAGTCGGTATGGACCTGTTTCGGAATGGTGAGGTTGAGGGTCATCGGCGTATCTTTCTTGAAGCGGGGGCGCTGAGGCGCAGGTTGCGGGGGAAGCCAGGCATCAAAGGCGCTGGCGGAAAAAATCGATCACGCGGCCGACGACACCGCGCGAGGCTTCGGGCGTGAGGTCGATGTCGTGCATCGTCTGGCCGGCGCCGGCTGCCCAGGCGAGCAGGCCGGACGCGGTCGCGAAGGCCGGGCCGGACGCGGCCTCGGGCAGCCCGCGCAGGCCGTGCGGGCGGCCGATGCGGACCTGTCTTCCGAGAATGCGCGCGGCCATCTCGCGCGCGCCGGCGAGCTGGGCCGCGCCGCCGGTCAGCACGACGCGGGTGCCGGCGACGCGCGAAAGGCCCGTCGCCTGCAATCGTTCCTGGACCATTTCGAAAGTCTCCTCGAGGCGCGGACGGATGATGCTCACCACCATCGCCCGCGGCACGCGCGCGATCTGGTGCTCCTCTTCGCCCACCAGCGGGACGGGCAGCATTTCGCGCTCGTCGTCGGGGCTCGATTCGGCGTTGCCGTAAAGCGTCTTCAGCCGTTCCGCATGGGCAACCGGTGTTGAAAGGATGCGGGCGAGATCATTGGTGACGTGCATGCCTCCGACCGGCAGCATCGCCGTGTGCAGGATCTGGCCCTCGCCGAACACCGCCATGCCGGTGGTGCCGCCGCCCATATCGATCACGGTGGCGCCGAGCACGCGCTCATCCTCGACCAAAACGGAAAGCCCGGCGGCGAGAGGGGCGGAGACGAGCCCGGCGATGTCGAGATCGGCGCGCGCGAGGCAGACGCCGAAATTGCGCAAGGCCGAGGTCGCGGCATCGACGATGTGCAGCCGCGCGGTGAGCGTGTCGCAATAAAGCCCCCGCGGGTCCGCGACATCGGCAGTATCATCCACGGCGAAGGAGAGCGGCAGGGCGTGAATGGTCTCGCGCCCCTCGGACAGTGCACGTGCCCGCGCCTCATAGACCACGCGCTGCACATCCTCGGCGGCGACCGCCCGCCCGCCGACCGGCCATTGCACGTTGAAGAGCCGGCTCTCCGGCTGGCCGCAGGAGAGATTGGCAGTGACCGAGCGCAGGCTCGTATCCGCCATGTCCTCCGCCTGGCCCACAGCGGCACGGATCGCCTTCTCGGCATCGGCAAGATCGGTGACGCCGCCGCCGCGCACGCCGCGGCCTTTCTGCCAGCCGAATCCGATGACGCGCAGCGCACCATCGGATTCGGCCCGCCCGATCAGGCAGGCGATCTTGGTCGAGCCGACATCGAGCACGCCGAACAGGCCCCCGCGCGCGGGCCGCCGTGGCGGCTCGGCGGCGCCGGGTTCCGGAGGCAAAGTGCGGCGGGGCGAGAAATCATTCATCGCATCTCTCCCTCACCCTGGTTCCCTGGCCGCCGGCTCTGGCGGCGAAGATGCGGGTTGCGGCCAGGGACGCAGCACCAGCCGGTCGCCGAGACGCATATCGACGATCGCAAGCGGCCGATCGAGCAGCGCATATTTCGCATCGAACGCGGCGAGGCGCGTGAGCGCCGCCGGCGCATGATCATCCGGCAGCTCGATGGTGGTTCCGTCCTTGAGCACAAGGTTCCATCGCCGTTCGCCCACGCGCACAGCAGCGGCCACGCGGCGGGCGATATCGGGCAGCCCGTCCAGCGCATCGAAGAGCTCAGCCGTATGCGCCGGCGCGCCGGGGCCGACGACGAGCGGCAGCAGACGAAATTCGCGCACATTGCGCGCGTCAACGACATCGCCGTCACGGTCGATCACCGAAAACTGCCCATCATGCTGCCAGAGCGCGAAAGGCCGCTTCTCCGTCAGCACCACGAGGACCGTGTCGGGCAGGCGGCGCTCGATCACCGCGCTTTGCACCCAGGCCAGGCTTTCGATCCGCTGCCGCGCCGCTTCGAGGGAGAAGCCGAGGATCGGCTCGCCCGGCATGATGCCGAGAGCCTCGCGCAGCAACGGCTCAGGCGTATTGTGCTGGCCGCGAATGATGACGTGCCGCACGCTGAGGCCGGCAATGCCGGTGAATGCGCCGATCCGCTCGCGCAACCCGACGAGGCTCGAGCCGGGCGCGTTGGCGCGAATGATCGCGGAAAAGCCGGAACCGATCACGGCCAGCACGCCGACGATCGCGACCGTCTTGAGCCGGCCCTTCTGCCGGCGCAGCAGCAGCGCCCAACGCCCCGGCCGGTCCTTGACGCTGCTGCGGGGCGTGCGTTTCACGCGCGGCATGCGGCGTTCTCCACCATCCAGGCGCAAAGTTCGGGAAAGCCGATGCCGCGATGAGCGGCCTGCTCCGGCAGGAGCGAAGTGGGCGTGAGGCCGGGCTGAGTGTTGATCTCGAGCAGCACGAGCCGGCCCGGCTCGCCCGCGGTATCGTCATAGCGGAAATCGGCCCGCGAGGCGCCGCGACAACCGAGCGTCCTGTGGGCCGCCGCCGCGATCTCCAGCGCCTCCGCGTAGGCTGCCGGGTGGATCGGTGCCGGAATGATATGGCGCGAGCCGCCCGGCCCGTATTTGGCTTCATAGTCATAGAACCCGTCGACCGGACGGATTTCGGTGACGGCGAGCGGCTCGTCTCCCATCACCCCGACCGTGATCTCACGGCCCGGAATGAATTCCTCGACCAGGGCGAGCGGGCCGAATTTCCACCCCTCGACAATTTCCGCGATTCGGTTGTCGCCGGAATGGATGATCGCCACGCCCACCGACGAGCCCTGGTTCGGCGGCTTGACGACAAAGGGCCGTTTCATCGGGTCTTCGCGCGCGAGGGTTTCGATATTCGTGAGCACATGCCGCGCGACCGGAAGCTCGGCGGAAGCGAAGGCCGCCTTGGCCGCGACCTTGTCCATGGCGAGCGCCGAAGCGCGCACGCCGGAATGGGTGTAGGGGATGCCGAGCCAGTCGAGCACGCCCTGGATCGCGCCATCCTCGCCGAAACGTCCGTGCAGCGCGTTGAACACGACATCCGGTGGCGGCGTGAGTGCTGCGATCAGCGCCGGAAGATCCTCGCCGACCGTGATCGGCACGACATCGAATCCCGCCTCGCGAAGTGCTGCGATCACCTGCGCCCCGCTCGAAAGGCTGACCTCGCGCTCATGCGAGATGCCGCCCTGAAGAACGGCGACGCGCTTCATGGCGCGCGTTCCTCGGCAGGGATTCCGAGGCGGCGGATCTCCCACTCGAGCGTCACGCCGGTCGTTTCGCGAACGCGCCGGCGCACCTCCTCGCCGAGCCCTTCGAGATCGGCTGCCGAGGCTCCTCCGGTATTGATGAGGAAATTACAATGTTTCTCGCTGACCACGGCGCCGCCGCGGGCAAGGCCGCGGCAGCCGGCTGCCGCGATCAGCTCCCACGCCTTCATGCCAAGCGGATTGCGGAAGGTCGAGCCGCCGGTGCGCGCGCGAATCGGCTGCGTCGCTTCGCGCGCGGCGCGGATCGCGGCCATCCGTCCTGCAATCGGCATCCGCTCGCCCTGGCGGGCGCTGAAGCGCGCCCGCACGACAACCGCGCCCGGCGGCAGCGCCGAGTACCGATAGGCGAGCGCGAGCTCAGCAGCCGAGAGCCTGCGCGTCTCACCCGAACGGCAGACAATTTCCGCCCAGTCGAGAATCCCCGCGACATCGCCCCCATAAGCACCGGCATTCATCGCAACGGCACCGCCGACCGTGCCGGGAACCCCCGAAAGAAATTCGAGACCCGCCAATCCTGCCTGGGCCGCATGCTCGGCAACCGTCGCATCGAGCGCTGCGGCGCCGGCGACGATCCCGCCTTCCTCGACCGTGATGCCGCCGAAGCCACGGGCCGGAAGACGGATGACGATACCCGGAATTCCGCCATCTCGGATGATCAGATTCGAAGCCGCACCAATGACCGTGACCGGCACTTCGGTCGGAAGCGCGGCGAGAAACACAGCAAGATCTTCCGCATCCGCCGGCCGCACCATCACTTCCGCCGGGCCGCCGACGCGGAACCAGGTGAAGCTCGCCAAAGCGGCCGCGGCTGTTGCCCGCCCGCCGAGCGGCGGCAAAGCCTCGAGAAGTCCGGCCGGGGTTCGCAAGGCCGCGCTCATCGGGAAGTTCCGCCGGCACGGCGAGGCGCCGCCTGCAAAAGCGCGAGCTCGCTCGGCAAAGCATTGGCCCACTGGGTGATGCTGCCGGCCCCAAGGCACACGACATAGTCCCCCGAACGGGCGATCGCGTGCACCATCTCGGCGAGCTGGTCCGGCCCGGCCAGCGGCACGACACTCTTGTGCCCACGGCCGCGCAGCCCCTCGACCAACGCATCGCGCGTGATGCCGGCAATCGGCGCCTCACCGGCAGGATAGACATCGGCCACGATCACCGTGCCGGCATCGTTCATGCACGCGCAGAACTGATCGAAAAGCGAGGCGAGCCGCGTATAGCGGTGCGGCTGCACGACCGCGATCACCTCGCGCGCACCCGCCTGGCGGGCCGCCTTGAGCACGGCCGCGATCTCGACCGGGTGGTGTCCGTAATCATCGATGACGGTGATTCCGCCGACCTCGCCGGTCTTGGTGAAGCGGCGCTTGACGCCACGGAACCCCGCGAGTGCCGTCTGCAGCGTCGCCTCCGGAATCTCCATCTCGAGTCCGACCGCGAGTGCCGCGAGCGCGTTCTGGACATTGTGGCTGCCGAGCATCGGCAGGCGGAACGGCCCGAGCCGGCGCGCGCGGCGAGTTTGCCGGTCGGTCACAGAGACCTCGAAGGTGGCGCCAAGCTTGTCGGTGATGACGCGTTCGGCGCGCACATCCGCCTGCAGCGACATCCCATAGGTCACCAGCCGATGATCCGAGAGGGAAGGGATCATCTGCTGCACCGCCGGATGATCGATGCAGAGCACCGCGAAACCGTAGAACGGCACATTGGCGACGAACTCGCGATAGCCCTCCAGCATCGCCTCGTTGCTGCCCCAGTGGTCGAGATGCTCGGGATCCATGTTGGTGACGACCGCGATCACCGCGGGCAGGCGGAGAAAACTGCCGTCGCTTTCATCGGCCTCGGCGACCATCCACTCCCCGGCGCCGAGCCGCGTGTTGGTGCCGTAGGCATTCACGATCCCGCCATTGATGACGGTCGGGTCGAGATTCGCGGCCTCGAGCACGGCGGCGATCAGGCTGGTGGTGGTGGTCTTGCCATGCGTGCCCCCGATGGCGATCGACCAGCGCAACCGCATCAGCTCTGCCAGCATCTCGGCGCGGCGGACAATCGGCAGGAAGCGGGCGCGGGCGGCCGCGACCTCGGGATTGTCGCGCCGGACCGCGCTTGAGACGACCACGACCTGCGCGGTCCTCAGATTTTCCGCTGCGTGGCCGACGGCGACGGGAATTCCCGCCGCGCGGAGGCGCAAAACATTGGCGCTTTCGGCAATGTCGCTGCCCTGCACCGCGTAGCCGAGATTGTGCAGAACCTCGGCGATGCCGGACATGCCGATGCCGCCGATGCCGACGAAATGGATGGTGCCGATGGAAAGCGGCAGCGCCCTCATGCCCCGCCCCCCAGAGCCTCGACCAGATCGGCCAGACGCTCAGCGGCATCCACGCGGCCAAACCGCGCCGCCGCCTCGGCCATTGCCGCAAGCCGCGCCGGATCGGCGCGCAAAGAGGCGATCGCCGCGCCCATCCTTGCGGCGGTCAACCCCACCTGATCGAGCACGATCGCCGCGCCCGCCGCCGCGAGCGCCCCGGCATTCGCGCGCTGATGATCGTCGATCGCGCTGGGCAGCGGGACCAGAATCGCCGGCCGGCCACTGACGGCAAGCTCGGCAATGCTCGAGGCGCCGGCGCGAGCGATCACCAGATGCGAAGCCGCGAGCCTTTCCGGCACATCCGCAAAAAACGACGCGAGTTCCGCCCTGATCCCGGCCTTCGCATAAACCTCGGCGACCCGCTTGAGATCTTCCGCCCGGCATTGCTGCACGACGCGAAGCCGCGTCCGCTCCGCAAGACCGGCCAGCGCCTCGGGCACGAGATCCGCCATCACCCGTGCGCCCAAAGAGCCGCCGAAAATCAGAATGGAAAACGGTCCCTCGCCCGATGGAGCGTAAGCCACACCCTGCACCTCCGCGCGTACGGGATTGCCCGTCACCACCGCCGTTCGCGGCGCATGAAGCGTGCCGGCGAAACTCACCGCCAGGCGATCCGCGAGCAGCGCCAGCACGCGGTTGGCGCGCCCCAGCACGGCATTCTGCTCGTGGAGCAGAATCCGCGGCCGCCGCGCCATGAGGCGTGCCGCCAAGACGGGCGCTACGGACGGATAGCCCCCGAACCCGACCACGACCCGCGGCCTGAGCCCGACCATCCTCCGCCGTGCGGCGCGCATACCGGCCGCCATGGCGCCGAATGCCGCCAACCCACGCCACAACCCGCGCCCGGCAATGCCTGCGCCGGCCAGCACGTGGCGCTCTGCGCCACCGAAACCATGCTCAATGGCACGCCGATCCGTGAAAACCACCGGCCGCCAGCCACGCCGGCGCAAGGCTTCAACGAGAGCCTCGGCGGGAAAAACATGCCCCGCCGTGCCCCCCGCCGCGACGATGACCGTGCAGGGGCCAGGGGGACTCTGCCCCCCTGCACCCCCCGCCAGGGGCTGAGCCCTTGGAACCCTTTCTTGGCTGCGGCCAAAGGCCGCCTGGGCCTTGCGTGAAATACGCAAAGCCCAGGCGGCCTTTGGCCGCAGCCAGGATGGTGGGGTCCAGGGCCTTGGGCCCTGGTGGGGGGGGCAGGGGGGCAGAGTCCCCCTGGCCTGGATCGCGCTCATGGATCGGCGTGATGCCGCCGGCGCGTCAGCGCCAGCAGCATTCCGATTTCGAGCCCGATCGCGAGCATGGAGGACCCGCCATAGGAGATGAACGGCAAGGTCATGCCCTTGGCGGGAATGAGGGAGAGGGCAGTCGCCATGTTGATGAAGGCTTCGAGCCCGAAGCTCATCAAGAGGCCGCCGGCGGCGAGCAGGGTGAAGAGGTCGTGCTCGGCGAGCAGGCGCAGCAAGCCGCGCAGCACGATGAAGGCGAAGATGCCGATCACAAGCAGGCAGATGAGAAGGCCAAATTCTTCGCCAGCGACGGCAAAGACGAAGTCGGCGTGCGCGTCGGGCAGGATGTCCTTGATCCGGCCCTCCCCCGGCCCGGTGCCGAAGAGACCGCCATTGCCGAAGGCTTCGAGAGCCGTGTGCACCTGATAGGCGCCGGCGGCGTTGGGATGGAGGAAGTCGGCCACCCGTTCGCGCACATGCTGGAACAGCATGTAGGCCCCGACGCCGCCGAGCGCGAGCAAGCCCGCGCCGATCGCAACGAAGATCGCGTTCAGCCCGTTGAGATAGAGCTGAGCAAGGAAGATCGCGCCGATCAGCCCCATCATGCCGACGTCCGGCTGGGATTTCAGCAGAAAGACGATGATGACGAAGAGGCCGAGCGCGATGGCCGTGCCGGGCAGGCGCGGGGTGCGCCGCTGCTCGGAGAGCAGCCAGGCGGTGACGACGATGAAGCAGACCTTGAGGAACTCGCTCGGCTGGAAGGAAATCCCGGCAAGGTCGATCCAGCGTCTCGCCCCCTTGATCTCGACACCGTGCACGAGGGTGAAGGCGGTGAGGAGAAGCGCGATGAGGCCGCCGAAGAGCGCAATGCGGCGGATGGTCTGGGCGGAAAGGAGCGAGACGGCGACGATCTCGATCCCGGAAAGAGCGAGGAAGATGATCTGCTTGACGATCAGCAGGTCGCGCGGATCACCGATGCGTACAGCGACCGACGGGCTCGCCGAGAGCACCATGACATAGCCGAAGCCAAGCAGCGTGGAGACGGCGATCAGCGTCCAGCGATCGACCGTCCACCACCAGCGGCCGAGCAGCGAGGTATCGGCGCGGGAGGGCGCGGCCATCAGGCGGCCCTTCCCTCTTGCGGACGGGTGGCGAGCGCGCGCGCGAGGCCGGCAAAACGCTCGCCACGCTCCGGAAAACCCTGGAACTGATCGAAGCTCGCCGCCGCGGGCGAAAGCAGCACGACGGGGACGGAACGGGCGCGTGCCGCTTCGTAGGCGGCAGGCACGGCGTCCTCGAGCCGGCCAACGATACGGTACGGAACGCCGCAGCGCGCAAGTGTGGCGGCAAAGAGCGGCGCATCACGGCCGATGAGAAGCGCTTCCGCAAGGCGCGGAAAGAAACGCTCGAGCGATTCGATCCCCCCTTCCTTGGCGATGCCACCGGCGATCCAGACGACGCGCGGATAGCAGGCGAGCGCGCGTGCAACGGAATCGGCGTTGGTGGCCTTGCTGTCATTGATGAATTCGATGCCGCCGATGCGGCAGATCGATTGCTGGCGATGCGGCAGGCCGGGATAGGAACGAATCGCGGCGGCAAGCGCCGGGCGCGCGACGCCTGCCGCAAGCGCGACGGCTGCGGCAGCGGCGGCGTTCTGGGCGTTGTGCGTGCCTGGCAGCGCGGAAGCCTCATGCATCGCGAGAATGGGCCCGATACGATCGCAGAGCGTCCCCGATTCGCACCAGACATCTGCCGCGCTTTCACCGGAGATCCGCGCGAGAGGTGGTGCGAGGGAAGCGGCAATCTCGCAGGAGAGTTGATCATCGATGCCGATGACGGCGAGACCCTGTGGTGTCCGCTGGGCGAAAATCCTTTTCTTCGCAGCGATATAGCCTTCCATTCCGCCATGGCGGTCAAGATGGTCGGGCGAGAGGTTGAGCAGGGTCGCGATCTCGAATCGAAGCTCCGAGATTCGCTCCAGCATGTACGACGACATCTCGAGAACGTAATATCCGGCGTCGGGCAGCAGAGGCAGCGCGAGCGCGGCGGGGCCGAGATTGCCCCCGGCCGCGAATGAGACCCCGGCGGTCTTGAGGATATGCGCGATGAGGGCCGTCGTCGTCGATTTGCCGTTGGTGCCGGTGATGCCGATGAAGCCCGCCCTGGAGCCGGCGGCGCGCACGGCCTGAAACAGAAGCTCGGCATCGGAAAGAATCGGAATGCCTTGCTCAGCGGCGCGCGCGGCAACCGGATGCGGCGCGGGGAAAATATGGGGGATGCCCGGCGAGAGGATGAGCGCATCGACCGCGAGCATGCCCGCGAGGGGATTTGCGAGATGGATGCCATGGCGGGATGCCGTATCGCGGGACGCCCCATCATCGTCCCAGGCGCTCACCTCGGCGCCCATCGCAACCAGCGCCTCGGCGGTCGGCAGTCCATTGCGGCCGAGTCCCATGACGGCAAAGCGCCGTCCCGCAAAGACGGGAGGAAAGGCAAGCGTGCTCATCGGATTTTCAAGGTGGCGAGACCGACCAGCGCCAGGATCACCGAGATGATCCAGAAGCGGATGACGATCGTCGGCTCGGCCCAGCCTTTCTTCTCGAAATGATGATGCAGGGGCGCCATCAGGAAGACACGCCTGCCGGTGCGCTTGTACCAGAAGACCTGGACGATCACCGAGACGGTCTCGAGGACGAAGAGTCCACCCGTGATGGCAAGCACGATCTCGCTCTTGGTCGCGACGGCGACGGCGCCGAGCGCGCCGCCGAGCGCGAGCGAGCCGGTATCGCCCATGAAGACGGTGGCCGGCCAGGTATTGAACCAGAGAAAGCCGAGGCCAGAGCCGATCAGAGCCGAGCAGAAGACGGCGAGTTCCCCGACACCGGGAACGCTGTCGAGCTCGAGATAGTCGGCGAAGATGCGATTGCCGACGAGATAGGCGATGAAGGCGAAGACACCGGCGACGATGATCGTAGGCACGATGGCCAAGCCATCGAGTCCATCGGTGAGATTGACCGCGTTCGAGGCGCCCATCATCACCAGCGTGCCGAAGACGGGAAAGACGGGCCCGAGCGGAATCAGAACATGTTTCAAAAGCGGCACGGCGACACCCGTGCCGAGCGTCCCGCCAGTCGTGCGCGCGATCGCGTAGGAGGCGAGAAGACCGATCGCAGCCTGTGCCGCGAGCTTCATGCGCGGCGACACACCATGATGATCGCGGCGGACGAGCTTGCGATAATCATCGGCGGCACCAAGCAGCCCGTAACCGAGAGTCACCGCAAGGACTGCCCAGACATAGATGCTTTTGAGATCCGCCCAGAGCAGCGTCGAGACGGTGAGCGCGATGAGGATCAGCAAGCCACCCATGGTGGGCGTGCCGATTTTCTCGATCAGGTGCCGTTCGGGACCGAGCGCGCGAATCGGCTGGCCGTTCTTCTGCAGCGCGCGCAAGCGCCGGATCAGGCCGGGGCCGAGGATAAAGCTCACCACGAGCGAGGTGAGACAGGCCGCGCCGGAGCGAAAGGTGAGATAATGCAGCAGGTTGAAGAACAGAACCTGATGCGCATAGGGACGGCTGAGAAGGTAAAGCATCAGCCATGGTCCCTTTCATGGTCCGCCGACCGCCGTGCCCGTGCCAGCGCCGCCACCACATGTCGCATGCGGCTGCCGAGACTGCCTTTGACCAGCACAACGTCGCCGGGTGCGACGGCGGCCGCGACCATAGGCGCGAGCGTTTCGGCATCTGCGGCATAGCCGCCGCGCAAGCGCGCGGGGGCAAGATCGAACAGGCGGCGCATCTGCGGCCCGCAGGCAAAGAGAAGATCGGCCGATTGGGCGAGCGCCGGGGCCAGGCCCTCATGCTCGCTCGCCGCCGCCTCGCCAAGCTCCAGCATGTCGCCGAGGACGGCGACCCGCCGCCCTTCCCCGCCATTCAGCGCGAGCACCGCAAGTGCCGCGCTGACCGAGGCCGGCGAGGCATTGTAGCTCTCATCGAGCAGGATCGCCTCTCCGCCGGGAAGCGGAATGGCCGTGCGCGCGCCGCGGCCGGCCAGGGCAGCGAAACCGGCGAGCGAGTCCGCAGCATGGTGCGGAGAGAGGCCCAGGGCCATGGAGGCGGCGAGTGCCGCAAGCGCGTCGAGCGCCATGTGCTGTCCGGCGGCCGCAAGGCGGAAGCGGATGGTCTCACCGGAGAGATTGGCCGTCACTTCGCTGCCGTCGCCGTCCGCCGAGACCGCGATCAGCCTCGCCTCGGCGCGCGGGTCCGCCCCGAAGGTCACGATCGGGCAGCCGGGCGGGACGCGAACTTCAAGACGGGGCAGGAAGGGCGAGTCGGCGGGCAGGACGGCGGTGCCGCCGGGTTCAAGCGCGGCGAGCAAGGCGGCCTTCTCATCGGCGATGGCCTCGAGACTGCCGAGATGGCCGATATGGGCATTGGCCACAGCCGTGATAATGGCGACATGCGGCCGTGCCAGGGCGGCGAGGGGGGCGATCTCGCCCGCGTGGTTGGTGCCGATCTCGAGGACGGCGAAGGCGGTGTCCGGCGGCAGCTCGGCCAGGGTGAGCGGCACGCCCCACTGGTTGTTGTAGGAGGCGCGTGCGGCGTGGGTTGGGCCGGAAGCGGAGAGAATCCGCCGCATCATCTCCTTGGTCGTGGTCTTGCCGACACTGCCGGTGACGGCAGCCACACGTGCCCCGGCTCGGGCGCGAGCGAAGGCGCCGAGACGGGCGAGGCCGGCGAGCGTGTCGGAAACGACAAGGAGCGGCGCTTTTTCGGAAAGGCCGGGCGGAATGCGGCTCACCATTGCGCCGGCGGCCTCGCGGTTCAGCGCGTCCGCGAGATAGGCATGACCGTCGCTCCGCTCGCCCACCAGGGCGATGAAAAGATCCGCCGGGCGGAGCGTGCGGCTGTCGATCGACACACCCGAGGCGGAAAACGGAACGGTTATCCGCCCGCCCGTGGCGGCGGTGAGCGCGGAAGCCGGCCAAAGCGTGCTCATGACTGTCCGACCAGACGACGGATCACCGCAACATCGTCGAACGGCAGGACGTGATCGCCGACGATCTGGCCTGCCTCGTGCCCTTTGCCGGCGACCGCGAGCACATCGCCCGGGCCGAGATCGGAAAGCGCGGCCGCAATCGCCTGCTCACGATCGCCGATCTCACGGGCTCCCTGACAGCCGGCGAGGACGGCACGGCGGATCGCCGCCGGATCCTCGCTCCGCGGATTGTCGTCGGTGACGATGATCTCATCCGCGGCAGCGGCCGCCGCCCGGCCCATGGAAGCGCGCTTGCCCGGATCGCGGTCGCCCCCCGCGCCGAAGACGATGAAGAGACGCCCGGTGGTGTGCGGGCGGAGTGCCGCGAGCAGGTTTTTCAGCGCATCCGGCGTATGCGCATAATCGACATAGGCGCACGCGCCATTGGCGAGCACTGCCGCGCGTTCGAGCCGACCACGCACCGGCTGAAGCTGGCCGAGACGGGAAAGGGCGGATGCATCGCCAAGCAGCATCGCGAGGCCGGCAGCAAGCAGTGCGTTCTCGGCCTGGAAACGGCCAGGCAAGGGCAGAAGAATCTCCGTGCCGGCAATCGTCAGAAGCTGGCCTTCGGGCAGTGGCGTCACCTGCTTGAGACGGATCAGGCTGCCCCCCTCGCCCGCTGTCTCGAAGCGAAGGTGCCGGCGGCGGGCGATCGCCCGGAGCGCGCGGAGCGTCGTCACGCCGAGAGACGAGGCGGCGACCGCAGGCGCGCCTTCGGGGAGAAGCGCATCGAAGAGCCGGAGTTTCGCCGCCCGATAGGCCGCCATGCCCGCGTGATAATCGAGATGGTCGCGGCTGAAGCTCGAGAAGCCGGCGGCGGCAAGGGCCAGCCCGTCGAGCCGGAACTGGTCGAGGCCGTGCGAGGAGGCCTCGATCGCCACCCGCTCGATCCGCTCGCGGGCAAGGCGGGCCATGGTCTCGGCAAGCCCCACAGGATCCGGCGTGGTGAGGGCGCCGGGCTCGCGCCCCGAAGCGGTGACGAGGCCGAGCGTTCCGAGGCTTGCGGCCGGGTGGCCGGCGCGCTGCCAGAGCTGGCGGAGAAACTCGACGGTGCTCGTCTTGCCGTTGGTGCCGGTCACGGCAACCACCGTCTTCGGTGCGGCCCCGGCGAAGGCGGCAGCAAGCTCGGCAAGCCGTCTCCGCGGCTCGGGATCCTCGATCAGCGGCCGCGGCGGCACGCCCGGTGGCCAGGCAGTGCCGGACGGGGCAAGGACAGCGGCGGCACCGTTGGCGACCGCATCAGCGATGAAGGCACGCCCATCCGCGTGCCCCGCACCGCCGCCGAGGCCGGGCAGGGCGGCGAAGAGAAAGCCAGGCCGCACGCGGCGGCTGTCCGCGGCGATGCCGGCAAGCGGGATGCCGCCGAGCGCCCGCCAGCCCGATGCGTTGGGAGAAGGGCGGCGAGCGGGCGCCAGATGCTGCATCAGCTCAGCGACTCGAAGCGAGTTCATGGGAGGCGGCGTAGCGCTGGCCTGCCACCGGCGGGAGGGGGTACGAGCGCGATGCAGACGCGCCTGCCTCGGCCGGCGGCGTGGGCTGGTCCGGGCCGAGAACGATCGCCCCCGCCGGCGCGCTCGGGTGGAGCGGGAGGGCGAGCTCGGCATCGATCGCCTTGATCTCGTCCTTGTCCGTCACCGGCAGGAGGCCGAGCATCGGGGCAATGCGTGCGATCGTGCGTGCAACCGGCTTGGCGGAGACCTCGCCGCCGGTGCTGAATCCCTGCGAAAGCTTATTTGCTTTCGGCGAATCGACCATGATGTAAATCGCGTAGCGGGGCGCATTGATCGGGAAGGCGGCGATGAAGCCGGCGCGGTTGGTGTGCAGGCGATAGCCGCCCATCTTGCTCACCACCTGCGAGGTCCCGGTCTTGCCGCCGACGAAATAGCCGGGAACCTTGGCGAAGATGCCGGTGCCGTAGAGGACGACGTCGCGCATCATCCGGCGCATCAGGTCCGAGGTATATTCCGGGTGCTCCATGACCAGGGTACCCGGCCGCGGCGTGGCCGGATCCTGATAAAGCAGGGTGGGCGCGAACATCACGCCGCCATTGACAAGCGGGACCGTCGCATTGAGCAGATGGAGCGGCGTCATGGCAATGCCGTTGCCGAAGGCGACAGTCATGACGGTTGCTCTGCCCCATTCCGCGTCGGTCTGGACGAGCGGCATCGCCGCCTCGGGCAGCTCGATCGGGCAACGGTCGAAGAAGCCGAGCCGCTTGAGCCAGGCGCGCTGACGCTCCTTGCCGACGACCAGCGCGATGCGAGCGGCACCGATATTCGAGGAATAGGCGAGGATTTCCGGCACATAGAGCCAGCGATTGGCCGGCTCGTAATCAGTGATCATGAACCGCCCGATCGCGATCGGGTGCGTGGTGTTGAAACTGTCCCAGACATGGACACGGCCCGAATCGAGCGCCATCCCCATCGTCTGCAATTTGAGCGCGCTTCCTGGCTCATAGACACCAGTGGCAACGCGGTTGAAACGCTCGGCCGGAGGCGCGATGGGAAAATCGTTGGCGTCGTAATCGGGCAGGCTCACCATGGCGAGCACCTCGCCGGTGTGCACGTCCATGATGACGCCGGCGGCCCCCCTGGGCTGAAAATCTTGGTAGGCCTGAGCCATCTCGTCGCGCAGCACGGCCTGGACCCGCACGTCGATCGAGAGACGGAGCGGATTCGGATTCTCGTTCAGCCGCGCATTCTCGAACTTCTCGATCCCTGCCACGCCATTGTCATCGACATCGGCCCAGCCGAGGACGTGGCAGGCCGTGCGGCCGAGCGGGTAATGCCGCGACTCGGCGGGCAGGAAATTGACCCCGGGAATCCCGAGATCGTTGATGCGTAATTCCTGCTCGGGCCCGACATTGCGCGCCACATAGACGAAGCTTCGCCCGGGTGTGTTGAACTGGGCGAGGAGCGAATCGGCGTCGATATCGGGCAGCACCGATTGCAGGCGCCGGACGGCATCCGCCGTGTCCATGATCTGCCGGGGATCGGCATAGACCGATGCCGTCGGCAACGAGATGGCCAGAATCTCGCCGTTTCGGTCAACGATCGTTGCCCGCGAGCGCCGCGCGAGAAGGGTGGGGCCAGTGCTGCCGGCAGTCTCCGGAGGCAGAGGCGGCGGCTTGATCGGGCTGATCACAGTGGCGTCCGTGAGCTTGACGCCGAGGGCGGTGAAGAGGGTAGCGAAGCCGGTCGCGGTCGCGAGCAGCCGGCGCCGGCTGGTCTCGAGCGCTGCGCGGCGGGCAAGGTCCGGCGCCGTGACACGGACGGTTTCGAGCCGCGGAATGGCGCCGGCGCGCGGCGTGCCGGGCGGCTGGGAGGGCGCGAAGCGGGCATCGGCCCGCAAGGGCAGGGAATCCTGGGGAGACGGGTTGGAAGGGTTTTCGCGCATCGCGGCTTCGGCCTCAGTGCACGCCATTAAGAGGGGTGGGCGGCGGAAGGTTCGGGTAATCGCCGCCGAGCGCCGTCGCGAGCACGGGGGTTGCGGTCGGCACAGCCTGACGGCGGGGAGACGGAGCCGGCGACGGGACCGTCCTGGAGACCGGCACGGGCGCAGGCACGGGCGCAGGCACGGGGACTGCCAAGGGAACGGTCGCCGGACGCCGTGGCGGAGGCAGGGACGATGTGGCGACGGCGACGGGTGCCAATGTAGGCGCGGGTGGCGACACCGACGCGGGTGTCGCTGCGGGTGCAGGCGCAGAAGGCGGCGGGGCCTGCGGTGTGATCGAGGCGACCACAGAAGCGGGCACGGCAGCGGCGACCGGTGTGGCGGGCACGGGCACGGTTGGCGGCGGCGTGGACCCCTCGATCAGCTCGAGGCTCGCGAAGAGCGCGAGCGTGGGAAGTGCTGCGAGCACCGGCAGTGTCGGCGCTGCCACGCCGGCCGGCGGCGCGGGCAGAGTGCCGGGCGGCGCCGGTGGCGGCAGGCGGGAGGAAAGATCCGCGAAGGTCAGAGCCTGGGTCGGCTTCATCGGCTGGAGGCTGAGATAGCGGGCTGCGAGGTCGGCAAGACGGATCGGCGAGTTCTCGAGCGCCCACTCGGCCTGCAAGAGCGAGATGCGCGTCTCTGTCGTCTGGATGTCGTTCTCGACCGAGGCGATCTCGCCATCCAGGACGGCCGTTCGGTGCTTGGCCTGATAGAGATAGAGTCCGCTGCCGGCCGCCAGCAGCGCGGTCAATATCGTCGCCGGGCGGATCATCTTGCGTCCCCCACCCGCTCGATGGCACGCAGCCGCGCCGAGGCGGCGCGGGCGTTGGCAGCGATCTCGGCAGTGCCCGGACGCACCGCCCGCGGGGTGAGAAGACGAAAGCGCGCAGCCTCACGAGGCGTGGCCGGCAGATAGCGCGACGGCAGCGGCGTGCGGCCGGCGGCCTCGGCCATGAAATGCTTGACCAGACGGTCCTCGAGCGAATGGAAGGCGATCACGATCAACCTCCCGCCCGGGGCGAGAAGGGATGCGGCCTGTTCGAGTGCACTTGCGATTTCCCCAAGCTCGTCGTTCACGCGGATGCGCAGTGCCTGGAAGCTACGCGTTGCTGGATCGATTCGCTCCCGTGATGGCGGCATGGCCGCACGAATGATCTCGGCAAGCTCCGTGGTGGTGGCGATCGGACGCCTGGCCCGGGCAGCGAGAAGATGGCGGGCGATACGGCGCGCATGCCGCTCCTCTCCGAACTCGGCGAGCAGGGAAGCAAGCGCCTCCGCCGGCAGCGTGTTCACGAGATCGGCCGCGGTCGGGCCATCCCGGCCCATGCGCATATCGAGCGGACCGGCAAAACGGAAGCTGAAGCCGCGCGCTGGATCATCGAGCTGGAAGGAGGAGACGCCGAGGTCCATCACAATCCCGTCGAGACGATCGACGCCGGCGCGACGGAGCAGCTCCAGCATCGCGCTGAAGCGCCCTTCGATGAGTGTGAGCCGGTCGGGATAGCGCGCGGCGAGCGCAGCCCCGCGGGCGATGGCGGCGGGGTCGCGGTCGATCGCGAAGAGGGTGCAGCGTGCGGCGCCGAGGATGGCGCCGGCATGGCCGCCGCCACCGAAGGTGGCGTCGAGGTACGTCCCGCCGTCGCGGGGGCAGAGAAAGGCGAGCATCTCATCAAGAAGGACGGGGATATGGCTCATGTCGCACCTTCCGCCGACAAGGTGAGACGCGAGATGCGGGTACGCTCGCGTGCGTCGACGCGCCGACGCTCGAAAGCGACCGGCTCCCACACCTGGAAGATCTTGCCGAGACCCGCGAAGGTGACCGCGCCATCGAGCGAGGCGTGACGGACCAGCATATCGGGCAGGAGAATGCGCCCCTCCTTGTCGCACTCGATCGGGAAGGCATCCGCATAGAGGGCGGTCGCCAGATCCTCGTGCTCGTCGCTGAACCAGTCATAACGCTGGACCGGGCCGGCCAGACGCTCGAACGCCTCGACAGGCCAGGCCTCGATGCAGGGATGCTTATGCGAGGCACGCAACACAACCGTAACGATTTGATCGGCCTCCTTGCCCTCCCGCAATGCGGCGCGAAAGGACGCAGGGATCGAGACACGACCCTTGCCGTCGCGCTTGTTCTGATGCGTGCCCCAGAATTGACTCATCCGGCTGGGCCCGTTCGCTCCTAGGGATTGGCCTTGTCTCTGGGCCGGTTCTTCCCGAACGTGGAACTGCGTTTGGGAAGACATGGGATATCATGGCCTGATGTGGGGGGTAAAGCAGATTCACGGCCGCACACCTGCCGCGAGGTGGGATTCCGGTCCGTTACGTCGATCTGTTCTTCAGTGTTGCTTGGAAAACGCGTCCGCATCTCTTTGCACGGAATCTCTTTACACGGGCTGGGCACAGGCCAGCTTTCGCGTTTTGTTCCGATAGCAGCGCAACCATTTCGAGAATGTGACGAATAGCGTGGCCAAATGGGAAAGGAATTGCCAGACGGCCTGTAAGCCGGGTTCTGTCCGCCCGCGAGATTTCTCCCAGCGGGCGGGACGGCCATTCCTCTAGGGCGCGCCTTGCGGCGCGTCTCATGCGACCAACCCGGGCGGCGGGTCGGGAACACCCTTGGCGGCTTGCGCCGCCGGCCGCCCCTATTCGGTCTTGCTCCCGGTGGGGTTTACCCTGCCACGCCCGTTGCCGGGCGCGCGGTGCGCTCTTGCCGCACCATTTCACCCTTGCCGACAGCGCCCGAAGACGGTGCCGGCGGTATGTTTTCTGTGGCACTTTCCCTGGGGTCGCCCCCGCCGGCCGTTGGCCGGCACCGCGTTCCCGTGGAGCCCGGACTTTCCTCCCGCGCGAACCCTGTGGTACGCGCCGGCGACCGTCCGGCCGTCTGGCGGGCAGAGAGATGCGGCGGCGGCGGGGTCGCGTCAATCGGTATTTGCGGCGATGGGCAGAGTTTGTTCGTACCGGACGGATATCGATAGGGTGCGGTGATGGAAGCGAGCGCGGGAGATGAGACTGTCGAGACGATGCATGTCGATGCGCTGCGTGCGCTCCAGTTCGCGCGGCTGAAGACAGTCATCACGCGGGCCTATGAACGGGTCCCGCATTACCGGAAGATATTCGCGGAAGCCCATGTCCATCCCGACGATCTGAGGCATCTCGACGATCTCGAGAAATTTCCGTTCACGACGAAGGAGGACCTGCGCGCCACCTATCCGTTCGGCATGTTCGCGGTACCGATGGAGGAGATCATCCGTGTCCATGCCTCGAGCGGAACGACGGGCAAGCCGACCGTGGTCGGCTATACAAAAGGCGATCTCGAGATTTGGGCGGGGCTCATGGCACGTTCGATCCGCATGGCGGGCGGGCGGCGGGGTGACAAGATCCACAATGCGCTGGGATACGGGCTCTTCACCGGTGGGCTCGGCTATCATTATGGCGGCGAGCATCTTGGGGCGGCCGTCATTCCCGCGGGCGGCGGTTTCACCAGCCGGCAGGTGCAGCTCATTCGGGATTTCCGGCCCGATATCCTCACCTCCACGCCCTCTTACGCACTCACGATCGCCGATGAATTCACGCGTGAAGGGCTCGATGCGCGAGAATGCAGCCTGCGGATCGGGATCTTCGGCGCCGAGCCCTGGAGCGAAGCCATGCGCGCGGAAATCGAACGGCGGATGGGGATCAAGGCGCTCGACCATTACGGGCTTTCGGAGGTGATGGGGCCGGGTGTCGCGCAGGAATGCGGCGAAGCGAGAGAGGGGCTGACGATCTGGGAGGACCATTTCTTCCCCGAGATCGTTGAACCGGAAAGCGGGCGCGTGCTGGGCGAGGGTGAGCACGGCGAACTCGTTCTGACCACCCTGACGAAGGAGGGCATGCCGGTTATCCGCTATCGCACGCGGGATTTGACGCGGCTGCTGCCGGCAACGTCGCGGCCGATGCGGCGGATGGACCGCGTGAAAGGCCGCAGCGACGATATGATGATCGTGCGCGGGGTCAATGTGTTTCCGACCCAGATCGAGAGCGTGCTGGCCAGGGAGGCGCGGGTGGCGCCGCATTATCGGCTGGAGCTCCGCCGCCCCGCGCAACTCGATGAACTCGATGTGGTGGTAGAGGCGCAGACAAATGAAGGCGAAGCGGCGCGGAACGAGATCGCGCGGAGTCTGGAGCATCTCATCAAGGAGTTCGTCGGCGTGACGACGATGGTGCGGGTGGTGACACCCGGGACGATCGAGCGCTCCGAGGGAAAGGCCAAACGGGTGATCGATCTCAGGCCGAAGAGCTGACGGGATGAGCGTTCGGGAAGCGGAGGCAAGCACGGGCGTTGCGGTGCTCGCGGCAGCGAGGCTTCCGGAGGCGGAGGTTTCGGCGTGGATTGGGCGGGAACCGCAGGTGGTGGGCGGTTTCGCGGAGGATTGCGAACGCTATGGACATTTCTGGCTGCTGAGCGAGCAGCTCATCGCGCGCCTGCCGAAGAAGCAAGCGCGCACAGAGAAGGAAGCGCAGGCCGCGGAGATGGTCCGGACTCGGGCGCGCGGAGCGCGCGCGCGCTTTCTCGCGGCACATTCGGAAGCGGTCTATGCCGCGCTGACGGAGGAATTTTCGCGCTTCGTCCGGCTCGAAGCGCTCGTTCTTCTGGCGGCGGAGCGGTTTCCGGGCCTGGTGCCGAGCCGAAATCAGCTTGCCGCAGAGGCAGGGACGTTCCAGCGCGACAAGGATGGGCTGGAGATCGACCAGGGGATTTTTCTCTCGGCGATGTTCGCGCATGAGCGGGCGGGGCTTCATCTCTGCCATGCGATGCTGTTGCCGCGGGCGGAAAGCTTGGAGCGGCTGGAGACGTTCGTTGCGCGCGGCGTTGCGGATTTCGGCGCGGCGAGGCTGGAGCGACGGGACCGGGCCGTACTGCTGGAGACTGCCAATCCCCGCTTCCTGAACGCGGAGGATGAGACAACGCTTCATGCGATGGAGATCGCGGTCGATCTCGCGATTCTCGACCCCTTGAGCGAGATTGCCGTGATGCGGGGCGGCAGGGTCCAGCACGCGAAATATCGGGGGCGGCATCTCTTCGGCAGCGGCATCAATCTGACGCATCTCTATCAGGGGCGGATTCCGTTCGTCTGGTATCTGCAGCGCGATCTCGGCTTCGTTCACAAGCTCCTGCGCGGCGTGGCACGGCCGGAGGCGCTGCCCGACGATGTGCATGGTGAGGGGATCGAGAAACCCTGGATCGCCGTGGTGGATGGATTTGCCATCGGCGGTCATTGCCAGATCCTCCTGGCGGTGGATTACGTTCTGGCGGCGGACAACGCCTATCTCAGCCTGCCTGCACGCAAGGAGGGCATCATTCCGGGATTCGCCAATCTGCGCCTGCCGCGCTTCACGGGCGAGCGGCTCGCGCGCCAGCTCATTCAATATGAGCGGCGGCTCGATTGCGCGGGCCCGGAGGGGCGGCTTTTGTGCGATGAGATCGTCCCGGCGGCAGAGATGGATGCGGCGATCACGCGGATCGTGACGGGGCTTACAAGCTCGGGCGCGGTAAGCGCGGTGGGCAACCGGCGGGCGTTTCGTGTGGGCGCCGAGCCGCTCGACCTCTTCCGGCGCTATTGCGCGGCCTACGCGCGCGAGCAGGCGGAATGCCATTTCAGCCCGGCGCTCATCGCCAATCTGGAGCGCTATTGGGGTGCGCAGAACCGGCAAGGGTAGATCACCTGGCTGTGGCGGGTCGAACCGAATCGGCCAGGCGCGGTCGCCGTGCCGCGATCGCCGTGCATGGCGGTTACTCCGGCTCACGCGCCTTGTATGTCATGCCGCCTGAGCGAGGTTGAGCACGACGCCCTTGCCTCGCACTTCCGCCTCCTCGAATTCGGCCGCGGCAATCGCCCGATCGAGAGCGGCGCGCAGTTCCTTGGCGGTCTCCAGCGTCAGCTCGATCCCCGCCCGCGCACCGGGATCGAGGTTCGTGTTGATGAAGTCGAGCGTGATGACGTCGCCCAGCGGTGCATGGCGCGCATGATCATAGGCAACCACCGACCGCGATAGCGGGAACCATTCGTCCCCACGCTTTGCCATGCCTTCCGCGCGCGCGATCTCGATGATGGATGTGCACATGTCCGGACCTCCTACTTCGCCAGATGCTTGCCGAAGAACCCGAATATCTTGCTCCAGCCGTCCATGGCCTGCTCTGGCCGATAGATTGGCCGGTTCCAATAGAAAAAGCCGTGGCCCGCGCCGTCGTAGCGATGGAACTCGTATGTCTTGCCGTGCTTCCTGAGTTCGGCCTCATGCTGGTTCACCTGCTCCGGGCTCGGGGCGCGATCCTCGTTGCCGAACAGGCCGAGCAGCGGGCAGCAGAGGTCTTTCGTCATGTCGATCGGCGCGACGGGCGTCTTGGCATTGAGCTCTTCCTTGCCCATCACCACGCGACCGCCCCACAGCTCGGCGCAGGCATCGACGTTCTTCCTCTGGCAGGCATAGAGGAAGGCGTGCCGACCGCCTGAGCAAGAGCCGAAAAGGCCGACCTTGCCGTTGTGATTGGGCTGGGCGCGCATCCACTTCACGGCGCCTTCGGTATCGCCGACCATCTGGGAATCGGCAATGCCGCCCTCGGCGCGCACCTTGGCGGCGACGTCGTCCGGGTTGGCGTCGCTTCCTCCACCCTCGCGCTCGTAGAGGTTGGCGCAGATTGCAAGATAGCCGTGATGCGCGAACCGGCGCGTCGTCTCGATATAGAGCTCGCTCCAGCCCGGGAGATGGTGGACAAGCACGACGCCCGGAAAAAGGCCGGCGCCAGATGGCCTGGCCACGTAAGCCGTTATCGACGTTCCCTTGTCTCCTTCGATGGTCACGTTCTCGCAGGTCATGCCTCGGTAGAACGACATCAATCTTCCTCCATGGGCGTCGGCTCTGGCCCTCCGTCAGTATTCGACGATCGCATGCTGCGCGCAATAAGAGGAGGCGGACGTCGGACGCGATCCGCGAGGCGGCCGTCATCGGTCGGTACTGCTCGGCGCCCATGGCGGTTGTCAATGACAGCGCATGACTGGGAAGTCGCTCGGATGCCGGTCCGGCTGAGCCGCGATGTCGAAAGGGACTTCGCCAAGAGGATCGGCCGGATCGACATGATCCGGCCGATCAGGTCCAAAATGCTGTCCAGCCGACGAGCGCGAGCAGGACAAACACGATGAAAGGCGGCGCCGCGCGGTGATATTCGCGATGGCGAACAACCGTGGCGATGGCCACGAGCATGATGCCGAGCCCGAGCGCGAGGCCGAAGGGGCGTGTCACCGCCATCGGCAACAGCAGTGCCACCATGAGCTCCAAGCCGCCGGACACGAAATGAAACCAGTCGGGATATCCCCATCGGCGGTACTCGGGGCCGACCAGCTTCACGGCGAAAGTGTTGATGACGAACCCGAGAGCGAAGAAGGCGGCGAGCGCCCAGCTCAGAGCACGAATCCACGAAATGCCGCTCATTTTTCCACCTGCCGGGCCTTGATGAAACGGGCGCTTTCCTCGATCGACTCCATGCCTTCCTCCAGCATGGGGGCAAAGAGCTGCCAGCCGTGACACATTCCCTCGAAGATTCGGAATTCCGTTTCCACACCTGCCGCCCGCATGCGGGCGACGAGTGTGATCGAGTCATCGCGCAGCCGTTCCCAGCTTCCGACATGCACGAGGGTTGGCGGCAGGCCGCGGAAATCGGCATGGAAGGGGGTTACCAGGGGCGACGCGGGATCGCCATCGCCGAGATAGGCGCGCTTGAAACCGTCGAGCAAGGGCGGCGGCAGGATGGGATCATCGGTGACGGTGCGATAGGTCTCGCCGCTCTCGGCGAAATCAAGCCAAGGTGAGAAAAGAACCACCGCGCATGGAAGCGGCAGCCCGGCATCTTTGGCGCGGACGACCGTCGCCAGCGCAAGATTGCCACCCGCGGAATCTCCGCTGATGGCGATTCTGTCCGCCGCATAGCCTTGCTTGAGTGCCCATTGATAGACGCCGAACGCATCGTCGTGCGCGGCCGGCGCGGGATGCTCCGGCGCGAGCCGATAGTCCGGCGCGAACACCGCTGCCCCCGACACACGCGCCAGGTTGGTTGTGGTGACGCGATAGGTGGCGCTGGAAAAGAGGAAGAATCCGCCCCCGTGATCGTAGATGACGAGCCGCGACGGATCACCCCCATCGGGCAGGATCAGATCTCCCTGGTAGGGACCAAAGCTGGAGCGGGTGATCTTCACATGCTCAGCGAGCGGTGTGTGGCTGGTGATCCCTTCCGCCCAGGACCGCATCATCTTGGGCGTGGTGTTCTGCGGCGGGGGATTCTGCGCGCTGATTTCGAGAATATCTGCAAGCTGTCGTGCCGACATGATCGATCTCCCGGGTTTGAGTGGCACGGCCATGATGCGCCACGCCGCGACTCCGGTTAAGATGGACCTTCGACAAAACGGATAAATCTGGTATTTTGGAAACGACCATTCCACTGATGAGAATATCGGCGTGCCAGCCCGATCGCCTGCGCCATTCGACCTGCAGGATATCGTCTTCTTCGTTGAGGTCGCGCGCGCCTTGAGCTTCACCCGCGCCAGCAACGCTTCGGGCATTCCGGTGGCCACGTTGTCGCGGCGGATCGCGCTGATGGAGAAGCGCGCGGGGGTCAGGCTGCTTCAGCGCACGACACGGCGCCTCTCCCTGACCGAGCCAGGCCGGCGCTACTTCGAACGCTGCGAGCGCATCGTGCAGGACGCCGCCGCCGCGCAGGAGGTGCTCAAGGAGGCGGCCGAGCGGCTCACCGGACATCTGCGTGTGTCGATGCCGATCGAGTTTGGCCTGACACTGATCGCGCCGATCATCGACGCGTTTGCCCGGCGCTATCCCGAGATCACGATCGAGGCGGAATTGTCGCCCCAACCGGCGAACTTCATCGACGAGACGATCGATGTCAGCATCCGGCTGGGAGAGATCCGGGACCCCTCGCTCATTGTTCGCCGCCTGGGCAGCGCCGCGAGGCTGTTCTATGCCTCACCCTCCTATCTTGCCCGGCAAGGCACGCCCGAGCAGCCGAAGGATTTGAGCCGGCACGAATGCATCTTGCAGTCCTATATGGCCCGGCCAGGCATCTGGCGCCTGGTCTCGGGGAAGAAATCCGCTGAAGTGAACGTGCATGGCCGCTTCGCGACCAACAATGTCTCGATGACCCTGAGATTTGCGGAGCAGGGCTACGGCATTGCCGCACTTTCACCTGCGATCGCGCGGCCGTCCTATGATAGCGGTGGTGTCCATCAGGTGCTCACGGATTGGAGCTTTCCGCCAATGCCCGTCCATGCCGTGATGACATCTCGACTCGTGCCTGCCCGGGTACGCACCTTTGTCGATTTTCTCGCAAGCCGTTTGATCGTCATTTGAGATCGGAATTTGCTGAAGCTGTTTCGAGGCTGAACGACAACGTGAAGCTCATGCCCATGCCCGCTCGCATGAGCTGTTTCCATCGCCTGGCCGCCAGAAGCCATATTGATTTGAGCGGCAACCCTTTTCCGCCTGGTTTCCATCCGTTTCGGTCATTCGCAGCGCTGAGGCTGATCGGGTTTTCACCCGGGAGTCCGCGATTTGACTCGTTCGGGCGTGGAGCGTCACATCGCGTTTTGAGCGTGGATGCCCGGAGATCATTCTCCCGTTGGAGGGAACGAAATTCATGCTGACGATCGATGCGCAAGTGCATGCCTATGAGCGCAATCATCCGGGCCGCCCGTGGCTTGCTGCTCTCGCCGGGCCGCCGGCCGTCACCGGGGATGACATGGTGGCCGCGATGGATGACGTCGGCGTCGATGGCGCGCTGCTGGTCTCGCCCTTTACCGTGTACGGCTATGATGCGCGCTATGCGACCGAGGTTCACAAAGCCCATCCCAATCGTTTCGGCGTGATCAAGCCGATCGATCCGACCGATGCCGAAGTGGCCGACGCGATCGCCGATTGGGCGAGGACAGAAGGCGCGGTTGCCATCCGGGTGATGCTGAACCGTGCGACCGAGGACCCGGCCGACCCCGGCCTCAACCGGGTTCTCGCCCTTGCCGCGCAGCATTCCCTGCCGGTCAATCTCCTGGCCTGGGGACGGCTGGAACAGGCCAGGATACTGGCGGCGCGGAACCCGAATACAAGGCTCGTGATCGATCATCTGGGGTTGCAACAGCCTTTCGCACCACCCCCGCCGACGGAGCCTTTCGCCGAGCTTCCGAAGCTGCTGGCGCTGGCGGCGCATGACAATGTTGCCGTGAAGATCACCGGCGCCTGCACGCTCTCCCATGAGACGTTCCCCTATCGGGACATATGGGACAAGCTGTTTCGCATCTTCGATGCGTTCGGCCTCGATCGCTGCCTCTGGGGCACCGACTGGACGCGAGCCGTGGCGCTGCTGACTTACAGGGAGGGCGTGGAGGCATTCCGCGTCATGGATCGGCTCTCCGAGGCCGACCGGTCCGCCCTGATGGGAGAGACTCTGACGCGGGTATACAACTGGGCCCCGACGAAGGCCTGAGACGGCGGAAAGCAGGACGATTCTTGATCATCACGCTGCCGATTTGGCTCTGTGATCATTTTCGTGACGTAGGCGGATCGCTTCAAGAGTCTCGCAAAGGTCATATTGGCTGGGGAACGCAGCCATTTTTCGAAGAGCCATCACGAAGCTTCTGAGAGCATGGGCAACTCACTGAGAAACCGCTGATTTCTGGCGCGATGCCCAGTGTGCCGGAGACGCGATCCCCGAAATTGCCGTGTAGAATAGTGCAGAGAAGGAAGCCTTTCCGATATTCGGCTCCAGGTCTTTTCAATTTTGTTGAATTCCGAAAACGGAAGGCATTGGCTAGAGGCCCCGTCCATGAAGCCCGTGGCCGGGAGACATGCCGTGGCACCAGAGAGGGTGCACCAGAAAGCCTGTCCGGTAGCCATCTCTTCTCGCGCTAGGCGGCAGCTGTTCCTTCTTCTTTTCGTGGCCTTCGTTCCTCCCCGGCCGCCTCCCGGCGGAACCTTCAGCGCCGGCGTGACTGCGCAGGGCGGAGGCACCATAACCTTCACAGAGTGGGCGACGACCATCACGACAAGCCAGGGCGGAGCGATCCTGCTGCTCGCCGACGGGAGCGGCAGCACAATCACGGCTCAGACCGGCCAAGTCATTCTGAATGCCCAGAATGGCGGCAAGATCGTTCTGGACGACGGCACTCGAGTCAATCTTCTTGGCGGCGGCGGCAATGATTCCGCGGCGCGTGCGACGCTCGGCGCGAATGTCCAGCTGACCGATAGCACGGTCAATATCGCGGCCAACGGTGGCGGCACCACCGCCCTGCAAGCGGATGGGCAGGCAACGAACGGCACGGCGAGCACGCTGACCGCGACGGGCACGACGGTGAATTTTGCCGGAGGCGATGCGCCCGTTGGGGCCCGGGCACTCAGCAATGGCCAGGTGACCTTGACGGACAGCACCATCTCCCTCACCGGCAGCGACGGCAGCAAAGTGGGCGTGCTGGCCAATTCCGGAATGCTCACGGCGAACCAGGGCACCACGATCACGGTGGCCGGCACGGGCAATGATGTGGGTGCCGAGGCGACAAGCAGCGGCACGGTGACGCTCTCGGGCGGCAGCGTCACCATGCCGTCCAATGTCAGCAATGAGCGTGCATTGTTGGCGAGCGGCGCCGGCAGCACCCTCACCGCGGATGGTGTGACCATCTCGGTGCCGGCGAGCACAGGTGGCGTCGGCGCGCGGGCGGATACAGGCGGCACGGTCACGCCGGGCGCTGGCACCAGCGTCAGCACCGGCGGCAGCGGGGCCTTGGGACTCCAGGCGACCGGTGGCAACAGCGCCATCACCGCGACCGGGAGCATCACCGTCTCGACCAGCGGCGCCAATGGGGCTGGCGTCGATGCGGATACGGGGGCGCGGTCTCGCTGAATGACGGCGGCAAGGTCACCACGACGGGGGCCGGATCCGCCGGCTTCAATGCTTCCGCAGGCACGATCGGCGCGACGAACGTTACCACCGAAACTTCCGGCGCCTCGGCGCCCTGCGGCGTTGTTCAAAATGGCGGCGCGTCAACGATCAATGGCGGCAGCGTGACGACCACCGGTGCGGGCAGCTACGGTTTTCTCGCGCAAGGATCGGCCGGCGCCACAAACACACTGCAGATCGGCTCCGCGACGATCAGCTCCGCGGCGGATGCGTTCTGCATCCAGGGCACGCATGAAGACATCACCGTGAACGGGTCGAGCGTCTTCGGCAACAACAGCCTTCTGCTCACCACCGCCGCCCCCGCCACCGCCCCGGAAGAGCCGCTCCCGCCGCCAACGCTGCCCGACCCAATCCCGCCCGATTCCGGCCCGTCGGCGGGGGATCCGTCATTCCCGGCGGACTCGCGCCCCGAGGTCGCGCCCCAGGTCCCCGCCTATCTCTCCACGCCGCGTGCGCTTTTCGAGACCAATTTCCTCGATATCGACAGTCTGCACCGGAGGCTCGGGGAAATCCGCGATGATCAGACCCTCAGCTATGATCCTGAGGCCGAAACGTTCGTGCGCGTCTATGGCGGGCTCCTCAACTGCACCACCAACCGCAGCTTCCAGGCCTTCGGATATGATTTCAGCCCCGACTACAGCGCCGTTCAGTTCGGCACCGACTGGATGCTGGTACGCAACGATGACGGCACGCTCCGCATAGGCCTTGCTGGCACGCTCGGGCGGCTCTGGATGCAGCCCTCCGCGATCGACGGCGAAAGCAAGGCGCTTTTCGACACCGGAGCGTCGCTGGCATCGCCACCCGGAAGGCCATTTCCGGCTGGTATGTGGATGGCATCGTCATGGGCGGCATGTTCGATGGCCGCTACACCACGGCGGACCGTGGCGAGACCACAGGAATGAACGGCACCTCGGCAGATGTCTCGATCGAATCCGGCATTCCCTTCGCCCTGCCCTGGTGGAAGCTTTCCTTCGAGCCGCAGGCGCAGCTCGTCTGGCAGCATCTCAACTTTCCCGCCCGCACCGACGTGGACGGCATCGACGTCGATATGGGCAGCCCCTATCAGGGCGTGCTGCGTGTCGGCTTCCGGCTGAAGGGGCCGTTCGAAAACGACAACGGCATGCTCTTCACCCCCTATCTCCAGGCCAATCTGCTGCAGGGGATCGGCGGCTCGAGCGATGTCGTGCTGAGCGGGATTCCCTTCGGCACGGGCCAGCCCGGCACGGCGCTGCAGGTGGGCGGGGGCCTCACCGGAACGCTGACGTGCCACCTCGCGGTCTATGGCGATGCAGCCTGGCAGAGCAACGTGACCGTCGACGGCTTCCGCGACTGGGTGCTCAATGGCGACATCCGTCTTTCCTTCGGCGAGCCGCCACTCCCTGGTCGCAGCGACCCCGACGCTACCCCGGCGCCTTCTCCCGTGCGCACCTATCTCGTGTTCTTTGATTGGGATGATGCGAACTTGATCGACCGTGCGCGTCAAGTGATCGCCAATGCCGCCGCCGCGTCCACCCGCGTGCGCTATACCCGCATCGCGGTGAACGGCCATACTGATTCTTCGGGAACGCCGAGCTACAATCAGGGTCTTTTCGTCCGTCGCGCCCAGACGGTTGCCGAGGAGCTCGTGTGCGACGGCGTGCCCCCCAGCGTCATCGCCATCCACGGCTTTGGCGAGACGCATCTTCTCGTTCCGACCGGGCCGGGCGTTCGCGAAGCGCAGAACAGGCGCGTTGAAATCTTCATCCAGTGAGGGGAGGCGCGATCGGCCCCGAAAGAGAAGCGTCAGCCGGGAAAGCGGTCGCCGAACATGGGCAGACCGCTTTTCGATTCCGCCTCGGTTGCCTCATCCTGGAGCACATCCCAATGTTCGGCGAGGCGTCCGTCCTCAATCCGGAGGATATCGGCAGCAATGAATGCCGCTGGACGTCCGTTGCCCGAGAAGCGCCCATGGACGATGACGTAATCCCCCTCCGCGAGGATCACGCCATGCTCGTAGCGAAGGGTTTCGGGGAGGCCGCGCACGAGGGTGAAGAGCCCGTCGCAGCCCGGTGCGATATGCGCGCTGTGCTGGATATATTTGTCCGACCAGAAGCGGGCGGCCACATCATAGTCGCGCTTGTTGAAGAGCGCGTCGAAAGCTTCGAGCACGAGCGCCTTGTTCTGCTCGGGTGTGGTTCTGCTCATGGGATCCTCCGTTCATTTCTTTCTGGGTGGTCAAGCCCGAAAGCAAGTGGGTTCGTGGCTTTACGGTTGTGCCGGGGAGATGCTCACAATTTCGAGCCGCCATCGACCCGGATTGTATCACCGTTGATCCAGCGCGCATCGTCGGACGCAAGGAAGGCGACCACACCGGCGAGGTCTTCCGGCTGGGCAAGGCGCTTCAAGGCCTGAATGCCGAGCGCATATTCCCGCCCCGCATCCGTCTTCGTGAAGTTCGACATCTCCGTCGCGACGACGCCGGGAGCGACGGCGTTGACACGAATGCCGCGCTCGCCGAACGCGGCGGCGAGGTGCCTCACCAAAGTATCGATAGCGCCCTTCGTCGCCGAATAGGCCGGAAGCGCGCCGACAACGGCGTGCGCTGCGAGCGAGGAAAGTAGGATCACACTGCTGCCATTGCCTAGGATCGGCAAGAGCTGTTGCACCAGAAAGAAGGGCGCGCGGACATTGACGGCGAAGAGTCGATCGAAATCCTCGACGGTGGTTTCCTCGATCGTCACCGCCTTTGAGGTGCCGGCATTGGCGACCAGCACATCCAGGCGATCGCCGACGATGCCGCGCACCTGCCTGGCGAGCTTGTGCGGCGCGTCCGCCACCGTGAGATCGACCCCGGCCGTGTCCGCGCGGCCGCCGAGGCGGCGGATTTCCTCCGCGACCTCCTCGGCCTCGGCCGCGCCGCTGCTGTAATGGATGAGCACCTGCGCCCCCGCCCTGGCGAGCGCGAGCGCGCTGGCGCGGCCGATGCCGCGGGAAGCGCCGGTGACGAGCGCGGTTTTTCCTGAGAGCGTGGGCATCGTTTCGTTTCCTCCTGCGGAATGATTGACGTTTCGGGGCCGGCCTTCGTGTCGTGGAGGCGGGATGTTGCGAGCCTGTGTGCGCAATCGATCACCCTGCCGTCTTGCCGCCATCCACCGTTACGATCTGGCCGGTCATGAAGGAAGCGTCGTCCGAGGCGAGGAAGAGGATTGCGCGCGCAATCTCGTCAGGCTTGCCCAAGCGGCCGAGCGGAACCGTCGCCATCAAGGCCGCCCTGTTCTCGGGATTGCCGGTGAAGCGATCGAGCATGCCAGTATTGGTCGGGCCGGGCGCAACGGCATTGACACGCACGCCGGACGCGGCGCCTTCCAGCGCGGCGGACTTGGTGAAGCCTTCGACCGCGTGCTTGCTGCCGGCATAGACGGAAGCACCGGCGGCCCCTTCATGGCCATAGGTCGAGGAGATATTGATGATGCTGCCATGGCCCTGCGCCTGCATGACGCGCAGCTCGTGCTTCATGCTGAGCAGCGTACCCAGCACGTTCGTCTCAAAGGTGGCGGCGTAGCTCTCGGCAGTCTGGCTGACGACGGGGCCGGGCTGGCCCTCCGTGCCGGCGTTGTTGACGGCGGCATCGATCCGCCCGAAGCGCGCCACGGTCTCGTCGATCAGTTTGCCGACCTCGCCGTCGTGGCGGACATCGGCTTTGATGAAGACTGCATCCCCGCCGAGACCGCTCAGCTCCGCCTCAAAAGCCTTCCCCTCCGCCTCCCTGCGACCGGAGACGACGATACGGGCGCCATCCCTCGCGAAGGCAAGGGCGGTGGCCCGGCCTATGCCGGTCAGACCGCCAGTGATCAAAACGACTTGGTCGCTCATGGTCCTTGTCCTCACGGTTTGGCCAAATCTGCCTTCTGGGCATGATTGCCCTGGCGTTTCGTTGCTAGGTAGATATCGTCAAGCTTCCAAAGCCAAGCTATGCCGTGCGAATTAGGTCTTCCTTGCCCTTTCGAAAAAGACTTTGTAGGTTGGCGGATCATACCTCGCAGGCATGGACCGAGTATGGAGCTGCGCCATCTCCGCTATTTCGTTGCGGTCGCCGAGGAAGGGAGCCTCACCGTTGCGGCCGAGCGCCGGCTGCACACGGCGCAGCCTTCGCTCAGCCGGCAGATTCGCGATCTGGAACATGAGGTTGGCGTGCAGCTTCTGGTGCGGAGCGTGCACGGCGTCGCGCTGACCGAGGCGGGGCGCGCTTTTCTCGACCATGTGCGGCTGGCGCTCAGCCAGACGGAAGCCGCGGTGGAGGCCGCGCGGCGCCTGTCTCAGCCTGCCAAGGCGAAATTCGCTCTCGGATTCCTGACCGGGCAGGAAATGGATTGGATGCCCGAGGTCATGAAGCTCCTGAAGGATGAGCTGCCCAATATCGATGTCACGGTCTCGAGCGATTACTCGCCGAAGCTCGCCGATGCGCTGATGCGGGGCAGGCTCGACATCGCCTTCCTGCGGCCGGAGCCGGAGATGCCCGGCCTCGAATACAAAATCGTCGCGGCCGAGCCGCTCATCGTCGTCCTGCCGAGCGACCATCGTCTGGCATCGCGCGATGCCATCGCGCTCCAGGAGCTCTCGGGCGAGGTCTTTCTTGGCATGTCCGGGACGGCGCCTACATTGCGGGCGGTTATCGATGATTATCTGAAACGATCAGGGATCGATCTCCGGCCGACGCATCTGGTCGACAATCTCGCCATGGCGATGTCCCTGGTTGCATCGACGCGTGGCGTGACGCTGGTGCCCGCCTATGCGAGGAACCTCCTGCCGTGGTCGGTGACCAGCCGCCCTCTCGCGGGAGATGCGCCCAGCATCGATCTCGTGGCCGGATACAACAGGGCGAACACGTCTCCGACACTGAAACTGTTCCTTTCCCGGCTCGACGAATTGATCGCCCGCAGGCGAAAGCGATCGGCAAGGGCCGCAAGCTCGCAGCGAAACGACGGGGCGCAATTCTGAAATCAAAGCTCGCAGGAATCCCGCTTAAAAACCCGTGCGTGTGGGTGCGACGACGAGGTCGCGGATGGTGATGGACTGGGGAAGCTTCCAGCAGAAGAGCACGATGTCGGCGAGCTCTTCGGCGGACATGAAGTCCGGGTTGCCGAGGAGGGTGCAATATTGCTCGAAGCTGATGCCCATCGTGGCATGGATGTTGGTTTTCACGTAGCCGGGCGCAATGTTGATGACGCGCACGCCGTTTCTGCCTTCCGCTTCACGGAGTGATTCGGTGGCGGCCCGCACGCCGTATTTGGAGGCGGTATAGGCGATCGCGACCGGGGAGGTTTTACGGTCGCTGACCGAGCTGATATTGATGATGGTGCCGGATTTGCGACCAGACATGCCGGCGATCACCGCTTTCATTCCGTTGAGCGTGCCGATGAGGTCGACTTCGATCTCACGGGCGAAATCGGCAGACGCCACATCGAGGAAGCCGCGGGCATCGGCGAATCCCGCGCTGTTGACGAGGCATTCGGTCTCGCCCCAGCGCTGCTCGGCGGCGCGGATCGCGGTTTCCACACTCGCATAATCCGCGACATCGGCCGCCTTATAAAGGATTTCGGCGCCTCCGAGCTCGGCCACAGGCTCGATATGCCGCGCGATGAGCAGCATCGGGTTGCCCTCGCGCGCGAAACCCTTGGCAATGGCAAGCCCGATCCCGGAGCTCGCGCCGGTGATGACGACAAGCTTCCGCGTCATGATCAGTTGCCCATCCATTTATAGAGTTCCGGCGTGGTTGGCGCCCTGTCCACGTAGCCGAAACCGCCCTCATCGCGCACCTCGCGCGCGGCGGCGGCCAGGGCGCCCATGGCGACGCGATAGAGGGAGGTGGCGAGGCTGACGCGCCGGACACCAGCCTCGGCAAGCGCCGCGACCGGAAAGGACCTTCCCTTGATGCCGCCCGTGAAGCTGAAGGGACGCGAGAGCGAAGCGCAGACAGTCCGGACAGCGGCGAGATCAGGCAGGCCGGGCGCCATCAGCACATCCGCGCCGGCCTTCTCATAGGCCTGAAGGCGCTTGATCGTATCGTCGAGATCGGGCCTGCCGCAAAAGAAATTCTCGGCCCGCGCGGTAAGGATGAAGGGGAAAGGAAGCTTTCGTACCGCCGCGACCGCCGCGGCAACACGTTCCGCAGCCTGCCCGAGCGGAAAGAGCGGCTCGGCTTGATGGCCGGTCGCGTCCTCGATCGAGGCGCCGACAAGGCCCGCTCCGACGGCGAGACGAAAGGTGGCAGCCACGGCCTCGGGCGAGTCAGCGAATGCATGCTCGAGATCGGCCGAGACCGGAAGATCGGTTGCCGCGACGATCGCGCGCGCGTTGGCAAGCGATTCGTCACGGGTCATCTCACCATCGCGCTTTCCGAGCATCGCGGCCGCCGCGCCGCTCGAGGTCGCGAGCGCGGGAAAGCCGAGTGTGGAAAGGATGCGGGCGGAGCCGGCATCCCACGCATTGGCAATGACGAAGGTGCCGGGTCCGTTATGCAGGGCGGCGAATCGCTCCGCCTTCTCGCTTTGACTCGTCGTCATGACGTTCCCCTGTTTCGTTGACCCCCATCTCGCTGGCCCGGATCTTACGGCTTCAGGAGCCGGATGAGGGAAGCAAGGCGCGCGCGCGTGCCGCTGTCGGCTTTGCCACTGATGATCTCCGGCCGCCAATGGCGCTGGAAGGCCGCGAGCACCGTGCCGAGACCCGGGTCCCAGGCCCCCTCCCCTGCAACGCCGTAGCCAATGGTGGCGAGGGAGGCGCGGACCGGAGCAAGGCCGGATGCATCTGCGACGATCTCGCCCGCGCCGAGATCCGGTGCGCTTTCCGGAAAGAGTCCGATACCATGCCGCGCGAGGAGAGAGAAATCGAACAGCTCGCCCGGGTCCTGCTTGCGGTCGGGCGCGATATCGCTATGCGCAACGACATTGCGGGCCTCGATCGGGTGGCGGGCGAGAAGATCGCGGCAAAGCGCGATGACCGAATCCATTTGGCCGGGTGGAAAGCGGCGATAGCCCCATTCATGGCCGGGATTGACGATCTCGATCCCGATCGAACGGGAATTGATGTCGGTCTGCCCACGCCAGAAGGAAGGGCCGGCGTGCCAGGCACGGCGCTCGTCCGGGACGAGCTGCCAGACCTCGCCATCCTCCTCGACGAGATAGTGAGAGGAAACACGCGCCTCTTCGCAGCAGAGCCGGTCGAGCGCGGCTCCGGCGCTCTGCATGCCCGTATAGTGCAGGACCAGCGTATCGATGGGCGTGCCGGTGAGGCGGTCGTTGTGGTTGGGGCTCCAGCGCTGCCTCAAAGGCCGCGCTCACGCATGACGCGGTCCCCGCCGCCGGCAGGCGACAAAAAACGGCGTGGGACCGCAGAGGGAAAACGGCTCACAGGCCACGCTCTCTCTTGATGCGGTCCCACGCGGCGTTGATGCGCGCCACCTTCTCGCTCGCCTTGATGATGAAATCCTCCGGCACCCCGCGCGCGGCAAGACTGTCCGGGTGGTTCTCGCGCATCAGCTTGCGCCAGGTCGCGCGCACTTCGACATCGGTCACGGTGGATTTCAGGCCGAGCACGGCATAGGGATCGGAGGTCTCGGTCCCGTGCCTTGGGGTGGTGCCGCGCGCACGGTCCCAGGCGGCCGAATCGAGCCCGAAAGCCCGGTGCACGCGGGCGAGATAGGCTTCCTCGCGCGCATTTGTTGGTCCGTCCGCCCGCGCGATGACGAAGAGCGCCGCGAGGACCTCCTCGAGCGTGCCGCGATTGTCGGCGAAACTTTGGGCGAGCTGCCCGGCGAACTCCTCGTATCCGGAAGCATCCTCCCGCGCCTGGTCGAAAAGGCGGCCAACCTGGTGGACCGATTCAGGAGGGATGCGGAAGTGGCGCTTGAAGGCCTCGATCTCGGCGCGGTTCACCGGACCATCGCATTTGGCGAGCTTGGCCGCGAGCACGACGACCGAGATCGCGAAGACTTCCTCGCGCCGCCCGAAGAGCGCGGCGATACGCGCCGGGCCGAGGGGCGAGCGCGGCCCGCCGAACGTGCCGCCGAACTGGCGGCCCATCTGGCGGCGAAGATCGCCGAGCGCGCCGGTATCCGCCGCATGGCCGAGCGCCGCCCCGACGACGAAGCCGAACGGCCCCCCCATGGCGAGGCCCGCCATCCCGCCGATGATCTTGCCCCAATATCCCATGCCGCCCTTGCCGCAGAGCTTTTCAACGTAGCATGCGGCGGCCGAGCGCAGCAAAACCGGCCGGCTTCGCGGATTCCGCGCAGACCCTTGCCCCAGCCCGCCTGCCTCTCCATCCTCCGCACCCTTCACGGGGCAACGGACGGGACAATGGCCGGCTGGCAGTTCTGGATCGATCGCGGCGGCACCTTCACCGACATCGTCGCGCGCGATCCGGAGGGCCGGCTCAGCACGCGCAAGCTCCTGAGCGAGAATCCACGCCAGTATCGCGACGCGGCCGTCGCCGGCATCCGCGAGATGCTGGGGCTTGCGCACGGCGTGCCGATCCCGACCGGTGTGATCGCGGCGGTGAAGATGGGCACCACGGTTGCGACCAATGCGCTGCTCGAGCGGCGGGGCGAGCGGACTCTGCTCATTGTCAATCATGGCTTTGCCGATGCCTTGCGGATCGGAAACCAGGCGCGGCCACGTCTCTTCGATCTCGCGATCAAGCTTCCCTCGATGTTGTACGAGGAGGTGATCGAGGTCGGAGGCAGGATCGGCGCCGATGGTGCCGAGATCGAGCCGCTCGACGAGGAAGAAGCACTTGCCACGCTCCGGCATGTCCGCGCACGGGGGATCGACGCCTGCGCGATCGCGTTCATGCACGCCTGGAAATATCCCGCGCATGAAAAGCGCCTGGCATGGCTGGCACAGGAGGCCGGCTTCGCGCAGGTCTCTGTGAGCCATCGCGTGAGCCCGCTTCTGAGACTGATCCCGCGCGCCGACACTGCCGTTGCCGATTCGTATCTTTCCCCCGTCCTCGGCCGCTATGTGGCCGAGGTGGCGGGAGAGCTTCAGGGAACGAAACTCTATTTCATGCAGTCGAACGGCGGGCTCGCAGCGGCCGAGGCATTCCACGGCAAGGATGCCGTGCTCTCCGGACCGGCCGCGGGCATCGTCGGCGCGGTGCGGACCGCCACCATGGCCGGGTTCGACCGGGTGATCACCTTCGATATGGGTGGCACCTCGACCGATGTCGCCCTCTATGCCGGGAGCTTCGAGCGAACCTTCGAGCGGGTGATCGCGGGGGTGAGGATCGCGGCCCCCATGCTTGCCATCAATACGGTGGCGGCTGGCGGCGGCTCGATCCTGGGTTTCGATGGCGCGCGGCTGCGTGTCGGACCGGAATCCGCGGGCGCCGATCCGGGTCCGGCTTCGTACCGCAAAGGCGGGCCGCTCACGGTGACGGATGCGAATGTCTGTCTTGGACGGATCCAACCGACACATTTCCCGGCGATCTTCGGACCGGGGGGAGACGAGAGGATCGACGCCGAGTTGGTCTCCAAGCGGTTTGCCGCTCTCGCCACCGAGATGGCGAAGAGCCTTGGCGAGGCGCCGCGCGAGCCGGCCGCGCTGGCAGCCGGGTTCGTGGAAATCGCGGTTGCCAACATGGCGAACGCGATCAAGGAAATCTCGGTTGCCAAGGGGCAGGATGCGAGGCGCTTCACGCTCGTCTGCTTCGGAGGCGCGGGCGGGCAGCATGCCTGCGCGGTCGCCGATGCACTGGCGATGGAGACGGTGACGCTGCATCCGCTCGCCGGCGTGCTTTCGGCCTATGGCATGGGGCTCGCGCCGCAGACGCAGCTTCGCGAGCAGGCGGTGGAGATCCCCTTCAGCGAGGAGGCGCCGACGAGGCTTGCCGAGCTTGCCGCGCGACTGGCGAAGGAGGCGCGCGCTTCGCTCATCGAACAGGGAGCAGAAGCCGGATCGATTGCGACGGAGGCGCTGGTGCATCTTCGCTATGCGGGGACCGACGCACCGATCCCCGTGCCGCTCGGCGCTTATGCCGAGATGGTCGAGACCTTCACCCGGCTGCATCGCGCGCGCTTCGGCTTTGCAACGCCGGAGCGGCCTTTGATTGCCGCCTTGGTCGCGATGGAAGCACGCGCCGGGGGCGAAGCGGTGGCGGAGGCGAAGCTTGCGCGGCGTGAGGCGGGCGCAGCCGAGCCGATCGACCGGGTGAAGATGTGGAGTGACGGCGCGTGGCACGAGACGCCGGTGTTTGCGCGGAGCGGCCTGCTTGCGGACGACAAGATTGCGGGGCCGGCGCTGATCGCGGAAGAGAACGCGACCACGGCGGTGCTCCCCGGCTGGCAGGCGGAGATCACCGGCACGGGCGCGCTCGTGCTGCGCCGGATCGCGCCGCGCCACGGGCGAACGGCGCAGGATCCGACACGGCCGGACCCGGTGCTGCTCGAGCTCTTCAACAACCTCTTCATCAATGTGGCCGAACAGGCCGGAGCGGTGCTGCAGAACACCTCGCTCTCGGTAAACATCAAGGAGCGGCTCGATTTCTCCTGCGCGGTGTTCGACGGCGAAGGGAATCTTGTCGCCAATGCCCCGCATGTGCCGGTGCATCTCGGCGCGATGGGCGAGAGCGTGAAGACCGTGCTCGCACGGCGGGGGAACAGCCTCCGTCCCGGTGACGTGATTGCGCTGAACAATCCCTATAACGGAGGCACACACCTACCCGACGTCACCGTGATCACACCGGTCTTCGACGAAGAGGGAAAAGAAATCCGGTTCTTCGTCGGCGCGCGCGCCCATCACGCCGATATCGGCGGGATCACGCCGGGATCGACCCCGCCGCATTCGCGCACCCTTGAGGAGGAGGGGGTTGTGATCGATGATTTTCTCCTGGTGACGGAAGGGCGAATCCGCGAGGCCGAATTCCGCGCCTTGCTCGGCGCCGCCCGCCATCCGGCGCGGAGCCCTGATGTGAATGTCGCCGATATCAAGGCGCAAATCGCGGCCAACGAGAAGGCCGCGCAAGAACTGCTCCGGGTCATCGCCGAGCAAGGATGGGAGACCGTACAGGCCTATATGCGCCACGTGATGGACAATGCCGAGGAGAGCGTGCGCCGGGTGATCACGCGAATCGGCGATGGGTGCTTCGAATACCGGATGGATGACGGATCCCCGCTCCTCGTCACGGTCCGCGTCGATCGCGAGAGCCGGAGCGCGGTGGTGGATTTTTCCGGCACGGGGCCCGAACGGGACGACAATTTCAACGCCCCCGCCGCGGTCACCCGGGCAGCGGTGCTCTATGTGTTCCGCACCCTGGTCGGCGAGGACATTCCCTTGAACGATGGCTGCCTCAAGCCGATCCGCCTCGTCATTCCGCCGCGGACCTTCCTTTCGCCGTCGCCGGGCCATGCGGTGGTGGCCGGCAATACGGAGGTCTCCCAGGCGGTGTGCAATGCGCTGTTCGGGGCGCTCGGCGCGATCGCCTGCAGCCAGGCGACGATGAACAACTTCCTTTTCGGCGACGCAACACACCAGTACTACGAGACGATCTGCGGCGGCACCGGCGCTGGCCCGGGCTTCGACGGTACCTCCGCGGTGCAGACCCACATGACGAACACGCGGATGACCGACCCCGAGATTCTCGAGCTCAACTACCCGGTGCGACTGGAGCGCTTTGCGATTCGCCGCGGCTCGGGCGGCTCGGGCGGCGCGGGTCGGCACCGCGGCGGCGACGGGGCGATCCGCAAGCTCCGCTTCCTCGCGCCGATGACCGCCGTGATCGTCGCCTCGCGCCGGGAGGTGCCACCCTTCGGGCTCGCGGGCGGCACGGATGGCGCGCCAGGGCGGCAATGGGTCGAGCGGACGGATGGCCGGGTCACCCCGCTTTCCGGCACCGATTCGGTCGAGCTCGCGGCGGGCGATGCCTTCGTGATCGAGACGCCCGGGGGAGGTGGCTGGGGGAGTGGTTGGGGCGGCGGCCATGGCGCTCCAGGCAAGGCCTGAGACAGTGCGATTGGGGCGCATCCTGCTTCTGGCCGCGGCGACGGTGATTGTCCTCATGGTCGCCGCGGTGGCTGTGCTGCCCTCGGTGCTCGACTGGAACCGCTATCGCGGCACGCTCGAGCTTTTGGCGGGTGACGCGCTCGGCCGGCCGGTGACGATCGCCGGCCCCGTCTCGCTCTCGATCCTGCCGGAGCCGATGTTGACCGCCTCGCGGGTGCGCGTCGACGGCGGAGAGGACGGGACACGCATCCTGGTCGCCGAGCTTCGCCTTCGCGTCGCCCTGGTGCCGCTTCTCTCCGGGCGGGTAGACGCAAGCGAACTCACGCTGCGCCAGCCTAATCTGCACCTGCCCTGGCCGCCGCGCCTTGGCCTGCCTTTTGCCACGCCGCCCTGGCTTGCCGCCCTTTCCGCACGCATCGAGGACGGGGCGATCGAGGCCGGGGGCCTCACGCTCACGCATGTGAACGCGACCCTGACCGCCGGCCGGGGCAGCGAGGCGCTGGTGCTTTCTGGCAGCGCCGCGATGGGCTCGAGCCTCTGGCAGCTCTCTTTGCGGCTCGGCGATCCGGAGCAGGACGGCAATGCCCCGATCGAAGCGAACCTGGGCGGCGCCGGCGCGGCGGTGGGTATCGCTGCGAGGCTGGTGGGCGTGCTGCAACCGGACGGGCGGATCCGCGGGCATATCGTGGTCGAAGGACCAGACCTCGCGCGGCTGATGGAAGCACCCCCTCTGCCCTTCCATGCCGACGGCACGATCCTGACCGGTGCGGAGGCCGTGCGTCTCACGGATCTTGCACTGAGGCTCGGAGGGGCGTCAGCCCTCGGCAGCGGGGTGCTCGCGCTCGCGCCTGGCCTCAGGCTCAATCTCGCGCTTTCGGCAGTGGACGCGGTCCCGCTCGATCCCTGGCTCACGGTACTGCGCACAGGAGGAGAGAGCCGCCTGCCGATCGGGCTCACGCTTGACGCTTCGCGCGCGACACTGGCACGCGGGTTGCTGCAAGACGTGCGGCTGGCTGCGGTTTTCGCACCCGAAGGCGCGCGCATTGGTGCCTTCCAGGCAGTGCTGCCCGGCGGAGCCCGTTTCGCGGCCGAAGGGCAGCTCACTCCCGCCCAAGGCCCCGCCTCAGGCAACGCGCAAAGCGGCAATACTGCGCAAAGCCATGGCGGCGGGTGGCAGTTCATGGGGACCGCGCATCTGCTCGCCCCGTCGCTCGATACGACGGCGCACTGGCTGGACGCCGCGGCACCGGGCGTGGTGCCGCGCCTCGCCCCGCGCCTGCTGCGGGCGGCCAATCTCAGCGCCCGGGTGACGATCGACTCGAGTCGGATCGCGCTTGAGGGCATCGCCGGCACCTTCGATCAGAGCCATGTCGGTGGCGGTCTCACTCTCGGGCTCGGCGGCACGCCTGCGATCAGCGCCGGGCTCACGCTCGACCGGCTGGACCTGGGGCCGTGGCTAACCTGGTGGCGGGATGAAGCGCAGCCGCTCGCCGCGGTCCCCCACCTCTTTGCCGGGATGGCGGTAGAGCTTCGGCTTTCCGCCGGACAAGCGACGCTGGGAGAGACGACGCTCAGCAACCTCAGCCTCGATGCCGCGGCGGAAGGGGGAGAGGTGATCCTGCGGCGGCTGGACACCGCCATTGACGGGATGCATGCCATTGCGTCCGGCGCGCTCGGCACTCGCGGCGTGGTGACTGCGGGACAGCTCGCGCTGACTGCGCCGGGCACGGAAGCGGTGGCGGCGCTGCTCCCCATGCCGTTCGAAACGGCGCTCAAACACTGGCGGGCGCCGATTTCCCTGAATGCGACGGCCGCAGGAGCGCCGAACGCACTCCATCTCTCCATCGATGCCACGCTTGGTGACCTGCGGGTGACGGCAGACCCGGTCGTCAATCTGCAAAGCGGCGATTGGCAGGGGCCGGTGACGCTGCGCCATCCCGGTGCCGCCGAGCTGATAGCCGCGACTGGCCTGCCGGACCCGACACCGTGGCTGGGCCCGGGCTCGTTTTCCCTGATCGGTCAGGTGACGGGCAGCACGCAGGCCTGGACGATCGAGAATTTTCGCCTGATCGCCGGCTCACTGGCCGCGAATGGCAGTCTTCATCTCGTCATTGAGCCGAATGGACCGGCGATCTCCGGCACGATCCGGGCAAGCGCGCTGCCTGTGCCCGTGCCGGCGCCGAACGGGCGGCAGCTGCTGCCCTTGGCGCTTCTTACGGGATGGCGCGGCAATGTCCGCTTTGCAGCAGGGAAGGTGCTGGGCGGCTTGCGTCCGCTGCTCGGCAATGCTGAGGGCAGGGTGAGCGCCGGGGATGGGGCGCTTTCGCTCGAAGTGACCGGAAATCCGCCCGGCGGAGGCACCCTGACCGCGGTCCTCGGCGTCGACGCCAAGGCCGAGGTGCCGCGCTTCCGGCTTGGGGCGGCATTCGGCGATGTTCGTCTTGCCGGGGGGGTGTTTCACATGCCGCTCGATCTCTCTTCCGGAACGATTTCGGGAAAGCTCGGCTTCACCGGCGAGGGCTATGGCCCTGCGGCGCTGCTTGCGACCTTGAGCGGGCGCGCGGAGCTCACAGGAGAGGACGGCACGGTCACGGGCTTCAATCTCGCCAGTGTGCGAGCGGTGATGGCGGGCCACGGGGTGGACGCGGGGCCCGCGTTCGGCAAGGCGTTGGGGGGCGGCACGAGTACGTTCCGCCGGATTGCGGTTGAGGCGAAAGGGGCTGCCGGCCGGTTCACGCTCGATAAGGCCGTGTTGAGTGGTGATGACGGGACGATCCGGGCGAGCGGGAATGTCGATCTGCCGGACGGGACCGAGGATCTGCGCCTTGCGCTTGCATCGCTGCCGGCGGGATCGCCGGAGATCATCCTGCGACTCGCGGGATCGATTTCCGCGCCGCAAAGGCTGATCGAGATGACCGACGCTCTCGATTGGCTCGCGAAAAAAAATCGAGGCAAGGCGGGACATTAGTGGAAAAAACGGGCGATGTGGGCGTACCGGAGGCCGTTCAAAAGTCCGTCTCAGGAATTGGACGGTGTCGGCGGCCCTTCTCCGACCGCAAAGGCAAGCCGCACCAGGCAGCCGGCGGCTCCGTTCATGCCAGCGCGATCCGCCTGTTCGGCCAACGTGATCAACCGGTCGATCAGCACGAGCGGGCTGAAGCTGGGGCAAAGCTCTACCGTCACGGGAAGAGGCATGGGCACTTCCGCCGAGATTGCTCGCAATATCTAGTGTCCCGACTCGGGAATATCGTCATCATGCGTCGGGACACTCGCTCTTTGTTTTCAGTGGCCTGCTGGCAGCTCATCCGTTGGCGAAGGGTTAACCCGCCTCCGGCGAATCCGAGCGTTCGCGCAGGGCCCGGACACGCAATGCCGAAGCGAGGGAGCGCTTGGGCGGGCGGGCAGCATCGGTCTCGGAGACAAGGGCGGATAGGGACCGCCCTCGCAGCGCTGCGAGGGCGGCGAGAGCTGCCCAGAATTCGGGCTCCAGCGCCACGCTGGTGCGATGCCCGGAGAGGGTGAAGCTGCGCTTCTCGAGCATCAGGTCGTACTTTCGAGCTGCGCGACGGCCCAGCCTGCCGCCTCGGCGACGACGGGATCGGGATCGGCGCGCAGGGGCTCGGCGGATGGGGCGAGCCTTCTGTCGCGCGAGTTGCCGATGGCGATCAGGACATTGCGGACAAACCGATTGCGGCCGATCCGTTTGATGGGCGAGGCGGGGAAGCGGGTGCGGAAGGCGGCATCATCGAGGGCCGCAAGCTCGGCGAGCATGGGTGCGGAGAGATCGGGCCGGGCGGCGAGCTTCGCCTCACGGCCGGAGGCGGCAAAGCGGTTCCAGGGACAGACGGCGAGGCAATCGTCGCAGCCATAGATGCGGTTGCCGATGGCCGGACGAAATTCCTCCGGGATCGGGCCGCGATGCTCGATCGTGAGATAGGAGATGCAGCGCCGCGCATCGAGCCTGTAGGGGGCAGGGAAGGCATCGGTCGGGCAGGATTCGAGGCAGCGGCGGCAGGTGCCGCAGCGATTCGCGTGCGGCGGATCGGGCGTGAGAGCGAGCGTGGTGAAGATCTCGCCGAGGAAGAGCCAGCTGCCGTGGCGGCGCGAGACAAGGTTGGTGTGCTTGCCCTGCCAGCCGAGGCCGGCATGCTCGGCCAGCGGTTTTTCCATCACCGGCGCGGTATCGACGAAGACCTTGACGGAGGCGGCGAAGCGGGCGGCGATGAAGCCAGCAAGATGCTTGAGCCTACCCTTCAGGATCTCGTGATAATCCCGCCCGCGGGCGTAAACGGAGATCGCGCCGCGGTCTGCCTGAGCGAGCGCGGCAAGCGGATCCTCCTTCGGGGCATAGGAGAAGCCGACGGCGATGACGCTCCGCACCTCGGGCCAGAGCGTTCGGGGGTCTGCCCGCTCGGGCTCGCGGCGGGCGAGCCAATCCATCTCGCCGTGGCTGCCGGCGGCGAGAAAGTCCCTCAGCGCGGCGCGCTGCCGCGGGGCAAGCACGGGGGCAGCGAAACCGACGGCATCGAAGCCGAGGGCGCGGGCGCGGGCGCGGATGAGCTCTTCGCTACCCGCGGCCACGGTAGGGCGCGACCGCCTGGGAGGGCAGGAAAAGCCCGGCCGGCGGCTCCCCGGTTTGCCAGAAGACATCGATCGGGATGCCGCCGCGCGGATACCAGTAGCCGCCGATGCGGAGCCAGCGCGGCGCGACGGCGGCAACGACGCGGCGCGCGATTTCCATCGTGCAGGCCTCATGGAAGGCACCATGGTTGCGGAAGCTTCCAAGGAACAGTTTCAACGACTTGCTCTCGAGCAGCCATGAGCCAGGCACATAATCGATGACGATATGGGCGAAATCGGGCTGCCCGGTGATCGGGCAGAGGGCGGTGAATTCCGGACAAGTGAAGCGGACGACGTAGGCGGCCCCTTCATCCGGGTTGGGCACACGCTCGAGCACGGCTTCATCCGGGTTTGGAGGAAGCCTCGCTTGCCGGCCGAGCAGGGTGGGTTCGTTCATCACGTTCGCTCTTCCCCGCGATCGTCCTTCCGGTGCGGGCCGGGATCTCCGCGCGCCCACGCCGCACGCAGCGAAGCTTCGCTGGCGGCGAGATCGCCACTGAGAATGGCCGCGCGGAAGCTCCGCATCAGGGCCTGATAATAGTGCAGATTGTGCCAGGTGAGCATCATTGGACCGAGCATCTCGCCGGCCTTGAAGAGATGGTGGAGATAGGCGCGGGCATGGCGGCCACAGGTGGGACAGTCACAGGCGGGATCGAGCGGGGCGGGATCGGCGGCGAAACGGGCATTGCGAAGATTGAGAATGCCGGCGGAGGTGAAGGCGCGGCCGGTGCGGCCGGCGCGTGTGGGGATGACACAATCGAAGAGGTCGACGCCGCGCGCGACGGCTTCGAGGAGATCCTGTGGCGTGCCGACGCCCATGAGATAGCGGGGGCGGTCGGAAGGAAGGGCAGGCAGGGTGGCATCGAGCGTTGCGAGCATGCTGGCCTGACCTTCACCGACCGCGAGGCCGCCGATCGCATATCCGTCGAACCCGAGGGCGGTGAGGGAGGCTGCCGATTGCAGGCGGAGCTCGGGATAGGTGCTGCCCTGGACGATGCCGAAGAGCCCGTAGCCGGGACGAGGCTCGTAGGCCGCCTTCGAGCGGGCGGCCCAGCGCATGGAAAGCTCCATCGAGCGGCGGGCGGCGGGAAGTGTCGCCGGGAACTCGGTGCATTCATCGAGCACCATGGTGATGGTGGAATCGAGCAAGTGCTGGACGCGGACGGCACGCTCGGGCGTGAGATGGATGCGGGCGCCGTCGATATGCGAGCGGAAGACGACGCCCTCTTCAGAGATTTTCCGCAAGGCGCCGAGGGACATCACCTGGAACCCGCCGGAATCGGTGAGAATGGGGCCGGGCCAATCCATGAAGCGATGCAGGCCGCCGAGCGCGGCGATGCGCTCGGCGCCAGGGCGGAGCATGAGGTGATAGGCGTTGGCGAGCACCATCTCGGCGCCGATGGCGCGAACGGAGGAGGCCGTCATGCCCTTGACGGTGGCCTGGGTGCCGACCGGCATGAAGGCGGGCGTATGGACGGGGCCGTGGGCGGTTTCGAGCACGCCGGCGCGCGCGGCGCCGGCCGTGGCGGCGAGGCGAAAGGGGAGGATCATGGAGCGGTGGGTTTTTAGATCAATATCGCGTGCGGTGGAATCGGGACACCCCGCAAAGGGGGTCCCCACCGGCACGTCGGCCGGCACGTCGGCCAGCACCCTGGCGCGCGGCGCCGTGAGGCGAGAGGGAGAAACGAGTTCCGTCACCGGACTTCGCCGATGATCCGCAATTTCTCCGATCATGCAGCCAATGAGCGGACATTCCTGGCCTGGGTGCGGACCGCGATTGCCGTGATGGCCTTCGGATTTCTTGTCACGCGCTTCAACCTGTTCCTGAAGATTGCCGTGGGGTCCATGGAAGGCGGCGCTCAGGCGGCTTCGGTGCCGGGCGGCGGGTTCGGGGGGATTGCCGGAATCCTGCTCATTCTCGCCGGCACGGCGATGGTGGCGATTGCGGCGGTGCGCTTCCTTCGCACCGGCCGGGCAATCGACCGGCAGGAAAGTGCTGTTGAGAGCGCGCGCGTCGATCTCGCGCTGGCAGGGCTAATGGTCATACTCGGCATCGCGCTGGTGCTATATCTTTCCCAGACGCTGGTGGCGGAGCTCTGAGCCCGGATCGTTCCAGATCGGGACCGTTTCCGCGGGCGCGGAGCCTGCACCGCCAAGGGAAGGAGACACCGACCGTGGATCGCCGGAGCTTCCTCAAATCCGCCGCCGCCGTGGCTGCGGGGGCGTTCGGCCCGCTTCCCGCCCGCGCGGATGCGCAGGCGGGGACCAACCCCACCGTGCTCATGCTGGAAAGCCGCGTCATCGAGGTAAACGGCAAGGCGGCCTCCGTGCTCGGGATCGCTCAGCCGGACGGCACGCGGGGGATCTTCATGGACGTTTCGACCCCGTTTCGCGTTCAGGTCCGGAACGGTCTCGATACCGACTCCCTGATCCACTGGCACGGCCTGACGCCGCCCTTCCGCCAGGATGGCGTGCCCTATGTCTCTGCGCCGCCGATCCCCGCCGGCGCCCGCCAGGACTATGATTTCAAGCTCGATTTCGCGGGCACTTTCTGGATGCACTCGCATGTCGGCTTCCAGGAGCAGCGGCTGCTCTCCGCCCCGCTCATCATCCGCGACGGAGCTTCCGAGCACGGGGGGGCGCAGGAGGTGGTCGTCATGCTGCACGATTTCAGCTTCCGGAGTCCGGACGAGATCTTCGCGGCTTTGCGGCAACGCAAAGAGAGCGCCGGCGTGGCAATGGCCAGCATGAAGATGCCGGGCGCGACGGGCCAAGGAACGGTGGCCCAGGGGGCGTCGGGCCAGGGCATGTCGGGCCAGGGCATGTCGGCGACGGAGGCGAAGCCCGATCTGAACGACGTGGACTACGACGCCTTCCTCGCCAATGACCGCACGCTCGCCGACCCGGATATCGTCGGGGTGGAGCCGGGAGGGCGGGTGCGGCTTCGGATCATCAACGGCAGCGCCGCGACCAATTTCTGGATCAGCCTTGGCGCGCTCCGCGGCACGCTCATCGCCGTGGACGGCACGGCAATCAAGCCGATGACGATCGGCACCATACCGCTTGCGGTGGCGCAACGCGTGGACATCCTGCTCGACCTCCCGGCGGGCGCAGGCGCCTTTCCCATCCTCGCCCAGGTGGAAGGCAAGACCGACCGCACGGGCATCGTGCTCGCGACGGTGGGTGCTAAGGTCGGGCGGATCGCGGAGAACGCCGCCACGCCGGCCCCGGCGGTCACGCTCGATTTCGAGCAAAGCCTGACCGCGGCAGAGCCGCTTGCAGAGCGTGAGCCCGGGATCGTGCGCGATGTCCTGCTCACCGGCGATATGCAGGCCTATGTCTGGTCGATGGACAATCAGGTCTATCCGAAGATCACGCCCATCATGGTAAGCGCGGGCAAGCGGGTGATGTTCGTCATGCGGAACGAGACGATGATGTCCCACCCGATGCATCTGCATGGGCATCGATTCCAGGTATTGGCGGTGAACGGGCGAAAATTCTCGGGGGCCGTGCGGGACACCGTGCTGGTGACGCCACAGGCAAGCGTGACCATCGCCTTCGATGCGGACAATGTGGGACGCTGGGCCTTCCATTGCCACAACCTCTATCATCTCGAGGCCGGGATGATGACGGTGGTTGACTATGAAGGCGTGAAGATGCCGCAGATTCCGGCGAGCGCGGGATAAAAAGGAACGCTGATGCCGGATATCGGAGTTTCGCACTTGGGTTGACGGATAGCCTGACGCAAACTCATCCGATGAACGAAGAAGCGGGTGTCGCGTCTGGGCGAGCAGCGATTTTGCGCGCCTCGCGCACGGAGGATGTCGCCGCGATCACGGCGATCTACGGCTTTCATGTCCTCACCGGGACAGCTTCCTTCGAGACGGAGGCCCCGGATGCGGCCGAGATGGGGCGGCGGCGGGCGGAGCTGGTCGGGCGCGGCTATCCCTATCTTGTTGCGGAGGACGCGGCCGGCATTGCGGGATATGCTTATGCCGGGCCCTACCGGGCGCGGCCCGCCTATCGCGAGACGGTGGAAAACTCGATCTATCTGCGTCAGGACGCGATGAGACGCGGCCTGGGGCGGCGTCTGCTTGATGCGCTGATCGAGGCCTGTACGGAGCAGGGCTTTCGCCAGATGGTCGCGGTGGTGGGAGATAGCGGCAATCTCGCCTCCATCCGGCTGCACGAGCGTGCGGAGTTCCGCCTGGTGGGGGTGCTGCGCTCGGTCGGCTACAAGCACGGACGCTGGCTCGACACGGTGCTGCTGCAGCGCACGCTCGGCGCGGGCGACAGCCTGCCGCCACCGGCACGTTAAGCCCCGTTCGGCGGGCTGGGCATCGCGGCCGGGGCAAGCATCGTGCGCGCATGAAGGCTGAACATGATCCAGATCTCGCCGCCGACGATGAGGACGAGGATCAGTGCCGTGAAGAGAAGGGCGGCGCGATTCCAGCGTTGTTCTGAAGAGCCGTCCAAATGGAGGAAGCAGCGCAGATGGACCAGGATCTGCGCCGCGGCTACTGCGAAAATGACAATGAAGGTCTCTTCGGGTGAAAGCACCCTTGTCATCACCGGCAGAAAGGCGGCCAGGGTGAGGAGGATCGCGAGGACGTAGCCGGAAAGATAGGAGAGAGCCGAGCCTTTCCCTGCGCCGGCAGCATCGATCGCGTTATGCGGCATCAATAGACCCCGTTCAGATAGACGACCGTGAAGACCCCGACCCAGATGATGTCGAGGAAGTGCCAGAACATGCTGAGGCGCAGCAAACGGGACTGAACACTTGCCGTCAGTCCCTTGGCGAGGATCTGCACGATCATGAACGCCATCCAGACGAGGCCGATGGCAACGTGCGTGCCGTGGGCCCCGACAAGCGTGAAGAAGGCGGAGAGGAACCCGCTGCGCCATGGGCCGCTGCCGATAGCCGCCATGTGCAAAAACTCCCTCACCTCCATGACGACGAAGCCGAGCCCGAAGAGAAAGGTGACGGCGAGCCAGGAGATGACCCCTCCCCTCTCCTCCCTGTGCAGAGCGAGCATCGCGAAGCCGCAAGTGACGCTGCTCGTAAGAAGGGAAAAGGTCTCGAGGAGCGTCTCGCGAAGGTCGAAGAGCTCACGTCCGGTTGGACCGCCCGCGTAGTTCCGGCTCAGGACGACGAAAGTCGCGAAGAGGGCCGCGAAGAGGATGCAATCGCTCATGATGTAGAGCCAGAAGCCGAAGGCGGTGCTGGCGACGGATTCCGCTTCCCCCTGTCCCTCGGCGGAGGCGAACATGTCTTCGAGAATGTCTGTATTCAGAACCTCGATGGCCGTATCAGGCATGGACAAGGCCCTCCCCTCGACGGGCCTCCTCGGTGGCAGGGGCCATGGCGGAAATCAAAGCGCGATAGCGGCGATCTTCGATCTCGGCGACCTCCTCCGCCGGCACGTGCCAGGACACATCCTCGCTCCAGGCGCGGGCGAGGATGCAGCCGAGGATGCCAAGCAGGCTGAGTATGGATGCCCACCAGATGTGCCAGATGAGGGCGAATCCCAGAACGAAGGCAAGAATGCCGATAACAAAGGCAATGCCGGAATTCTTCGGCATATGGATGTCATGATAGGCGGCGGGGCGGCGATAGGCGATGCCCCGCTCCTTCATATCGGCGAAGGCATCGATATCGTGGACCAACGGGATGCGGGCAAAATTGTAGAATGGTGGAGGAGACGCGAGCCACCATTCGAGCGTGCGGCCACCCCAGGGATCACCGGTGCGGTCACGGGCCTGCGCACGGTCACGAATGCTGACAACAAGCTCGGCGATCTGGCAGGCGATGCCGAATGCAATGATCGCAACACCGGCAGCCGCGATTTCGAGCCATGGATGCCAGGCCGGGTTGTCATAATGCTGCATGCGGCGCGGCATGCCCATGAAACCGAGCACGTAGAGTGGCATGAAGGCGACGTAGAAGCCTATGAGCCAGGCCCAGAAGGCACGCCTGCCCCATTTCTCGCTGAGGCGAAAGCCAAAGGCTTTCGGAAACCAGTATTCATATCCGGCAAAAAATCCGAACAGCGAGCCTGGGATCAACATATTGTGGAAATGGGCGACCAGGAACTCGCTGTTGTGGAGGACATAATCCGCCGGTGGCAGGGCAAGGACGACGCCCGAGACGCCACCGATGACGAAGGTGACGATGAAGCCGAGAGTCCAGAGAATCGGCGGCGTGAAGCAAAGCCGGCCGCGGAACATCGTGAACAGCCAGTTGAAGATTTTCACCCCTGTCGGGATCGCGATCAGCATCGTCGCGATGCCGAAGGCGGCATTGACGTTTGCGCTCGCTCCCATGGTGAAGAAGTGATGGAGCCAGACCACGAAGGAAAGGACCGTGATCGCGACCGTGGCATAGACCATCTGGGCATAGCCGAACAGCCGCTTGCCCGAAAAGCTCGCCGTGACCTCGGAATAGATGCCGAAAGCCGGCAGGATGAGGATGTAAACCTCCGGATGTCCCCAGGTCCAGAAAAGGTTGGTGTACATCATCAGGTTGCCGCCCGCGCCGGCGGTGAAGAAATGTGTGCCGACATAACGGTCGAGCGCGAGGAGGGCGAGGGTGACGGTAAGCACCGGAAAGGCCAGGACGATGAGCATGCTGGTGCAGAGCGCCGTCCAGGCGAAGACGGGCATGCGCATCAGCGTCATCCCGGGCGCGCGCATGCGGAGGATGGTGACGAGGAAATTGATGCCGGTCATCAATGTGCCGATGCCGGTGAGCTGGAGCGCCCATATCCAGTAATCGACCCCAACGCCCGGACTGAACGGCAGCTCGGTGAGCGGCGGATAGCCGCTCCATCCTCCTTTCGAGAATTCACCGACGCCGAGCGAGACCATGACCAGCATGGCACTGATCACGGCAAGCCACAGGCTGACGGCGTTCATGAATGGAAAGACCACGTCCCGCGCACCGATCTGCAGAGGAACCGCCACATTGATGAGGCCGATGAGGAAGGGCATCGCCATGAAATAGATCATGATGGTGCCGTGAGCCGTGAAGATCTGGTCGAAATGCTCCGGCGGCAGATAACCGTGATTGGGGCCAAAGGCCATCGCCTGCTGGGCGCGCATCATGATCGCATCGGCGAAGCCGCGCAGCAGCATGACCAGGGCGAGGATGATGTACATCACGCCGATGCGCTTGTGATCGACGGACGTCAGCCATTCTCTCCAGAGATAGGTCCATTTGCCGAAATAGGTGATGGCGCCGATGACGATCACGGCCGAGATGACGGCGATCGAGACTCCACCCATGATGATGGGATTGTGATAGGGAATGGCGGAAAGAGTGAGCCTGCCGAACATTGCCTCAGACCCCCTTCCCCGCGCGTGGCTTCCCGTGTCCGGTACCCTCGGCCAAGACATCGCCTATGATGGACTTGAAGAGATGAGGGGGGACGGCGGAATACCACCTGACCGGGTTGTGGAGGCTCGGCCGCGCGAGACGGCGCAAGGAGGTTCCGTCGAGCCTCTGCGAAGAATGCCGGACCCGACCCATCCAGCTTGCGAACCGCTTCCGTGAAGTGACGAGAACCTTGAAGGTCATGCCCGAATAGCCGGCGCCGCTATATTGGTAATTGCGGCCGGAATAGGCGCCGATCTTGTCCGCGACCAGATTGAGCTTCGTGCGCATACCCGGCATTGCGTAGATCATGGTGCCAAGGCGGGGGATGAAGAACGCCGTCATCACCGTTTCGGAAGTCAGGCGGAAGCGTGCGGGCACACCGCGCGGCAGAACGAGCTCGTTCACGGCCGCGATCTCCTGGCGGGGATAAATGAACAGCCACTTCCAGTTCATCGCGACGACATCGATATCGATCGGCGCTTCGGCGGAGTTGAGCGGGCGATAGGGGTTGAGTGCGTGCGTCGTCCCCCAGGACAGGATGCCGAGCCCGGTTACGATCAGCGCGGGAACCAGCCAGACCATCAATTCGATGCCAAGGGAACGGTCCCATTTCGGCGCGTAGCGGGCCTTGCCGTTGGTGGCGCGATAGCGCGCGGCGAACAGAAGGGTCATGACGAAAACTGGGATGACGACAATCATCATCAACCCGAATGCGATCAGGATGACCGATTTTTCAGTCGCACCGATGGGGTTCAAGGGGTGCAGCAGGACGAGGCCGCGACTGCAGCCCCCGAGCGAGAGAGTGGGAACGGCCAGAGCGACGGCACCCACGGCAATCCGCAGGATATGAGCATATTTTGAAGGATATTTTCTGGCGGGCTGATGTCCATTCATCGACTCGATCCGTGCCTGGGCAACGCCCAAGCACCGCGGCATCGCACGCGAACGCGCACTGCCGACGATGAACGCCACAAGGAGAGGAGAAACGGGCGCTTGCGGGCTTACACGCAGCGCGCCCGTGACGTCCGATCGCGGTGCAGGGGCGAGCGTGACGAGGATGATGGACGATCGCGGCATCCAACTCCCGTCTTTCTCGCGAGTTGGTGCGTATGCGAAGAGTGTCAACGCAGGACGGCCAGCAAATTCCATGGTCTTGCCATGCGCGATGGGGGAAGCGCGACCGCGGCCGGCCCCGCAGCCGGGGCGATGCCGCGCCACTCCATTCCGTACCTGCATGGTTCCCATGAAGAGAGGCGCGTTCACCAACGGGAGCCGGATCACGAATTGTGGAACGATGGGAGGGGTCCAGCGAGTGGGATTGGGAACGATGGAGCGCCGCAAGGGTCTGTTGAGGCTGTTTTCGCATGCCGTGGGGGTAGGCGCGCTGGTTGGGGCGGTGGCTGGATGGATGCTGCTCACGCCGGCCGCCCGGGCGGGCATGTGGCAGGAGATGGCAAGGACACCGGTCGGGACCTGGATAACCGCCAATGGAAACGCGGTGGTGCGGATCGCTCCGTGCGGAGACTCGGGCTCGAGCGAGCTTCTCTGCGGCTGGATCGTCGGGCTCCAGCGTCCGCCCGGCGCACCGGTGCCGACAGACGTGCATGGAGGCTCGCAATGCGGGCTCGCCATCATCGCGGATGAAAGGCAGCGCGGCGATGCGTGGTTCGGCACGGTGGCCGACCCGCGCGACGGCTCAACCTATGGGGCGCGCCTCAGGGTGGATGATGCCGGCGATCTCAAGCTGCGGGGCTACCTCGCCATTCCGCTGCTTGGCCAGACAGAGACGTGGCGCCCCTACAGGGGAGAGCTCGGCCCCGAATGCCGCATGACGTGAACGGGAGAAGGTTTTTTGGAGTTCAGGTGCGATGACATCCACGATGATTCGGTCTCCACGCAGTTCCGCCGGACGTGAAGCGCCCACCGAAGATCCCCTGGCAGGGCGTTTGAGCCAGAGTCCCGAAACGGCGCCGACGGCGTCACTCTTCGGACGTGCCTCGATGAGCGGCCGGCGTGGCCTGCTCGGGCTCGGTCTTGCCGGGCTCGTGAGCGCAGCCATGCCATGGCGGCCAGCGATGGCGGATGCCGCCGCAGACGCGCCGACGGCGCCGATCGAGCAGCTGGATACGGCGCTGCTTGCGGCGATGCGGGCCGGCAGCGGCAACGCGCCGTTTGCGGCACGCTATGCGGCGCTCGATCCGGTGATCGCGCAGGTCTTCGATCTCGGTACCGTGCTTGCGGGCGCGGTCGGATTTTCCTGGCCGACTTTGGGGACCGCCCAGAAAGCCGCGCTGGCGGCAGTGTTCCGTCGCTACACCGTTTCGACCTATGTCTCCAATTTCGACAGCTATGATGGCCAGAGCTTCGCGGTTTCGCCCTCCGTGCGCAATGTCGGCAATGGCGAGATCGTGGTGAAGACGCAGCTTCTGCGAAGGAGGCAGTCGCCGGTCGAGATCGATTACGTCATGCGTCTTCGTCCGGACGGATGGAAGGTGGTGGACGTTCTGACGGACGGCTCGATCAGCCAGGTCGCCGTGCAACGCTCGGATTTCCAAGGACTTCTGGCGAGCGGCGGCGCGACGGCGCTGGTGGCCGGGCTCGAGCGCAAGATTGCAAACCTCTCGAGCGGGGCGACAGGCTGAACGGCGCGGGGGCGGTGAGGCCGGACAGGGGCCTTCCATTACCTCCAAGGTTATTGGAAAGCTGCGGCGGGCGAGGTTAGGCTCGCCGAATGCTTGACCGTCCGCGACCTGTCGGAGGCCTTCTGCGCGAATGGCGCCAGCGCCGGCGCCTGAGCCAGCTCGAGCTTGCCTGTGAAGCCGATATCTCGACGCGGCATCTGAGCTTCGTCGAGACCGGGCGTGCGCAGCCGAGCCGCGAGATGCTGTTGCATCTTGCCGAGCAGCTCGAGATTCCGATCCGAGATCGAAACGTACTGCTGATCGCGGCGGGCTATGCGCCTCTCTTTCCCGAGCGGGCGCTGAAGGACCCCGCGCTTGCGGCGGCGCGCGCCGCCATCGACCTCGTGCTGGAACGGCAAAAGCCCTACCCTGGCTTCGCGCTCGACCGGCATTGGCGCATCGCCGCCACCAACGCGGCCCTGCCAGAGCTTTATGAGGGTGTCGCGCCCGAGCTTCTGGAGCCGCCCATCGACGCGATGCGGCTTTCCCTGCATCCGCGGGGCCTGGCGCCGCGGATTGCCAACTTCGGAGAATGGCGGGCGCATCTTTTGTTTCGCCTGCGCCGCCAGGTCGAGCTGACCGCGGATCCGGTGTTGATCGCGCTGCTGCACGAGGCGAGCCTTTACCCTGCGCCGGCCGGACCGGCGGTCGCCGCAACCGGACTCGAGCATGAAGTGGCGGTGCCGTTCCGGATCCGGATGCGGGAAGGGATCCTCTCCTTCCTCAGCATGACGACCATCTTCGGAACGCCGGTCGATGTGATGCTCTCCGAGCTCGCTCTCGAATTGTTCTTCCCGGCGGATGACGAGACTGACCAGGCCGTGCGGCGAATGGCGAAGGGCGTGGCCGATGTCATGGCCTGAGATGCGCGTTTTTCTTACCTCCCAGGTTATCGCTTCTGGTCTTTGAAGGAATGAAATTCGATGCACGGTCAGCGAAGGCCGGCAACCGAAGCCAGGAGAAGCGCAATGAGCAACGTCAACGAAGCCGTCATCCGTTATATCTCGGTCTGGAACGAGCGCGATCCGAAGCGTCGCCGTGCCCTCATCGCCGAGACCTGGACCGATGACGGGATCTATATCGACGCGCACCGCAACGGCGCAGGGCACGAGGAAATCGATGCCCTGGTGGAGGCCGCCCAGGAGCAGTTTCCGGGGTACCGCGTCAACCTGATCAGCGGTATCGAGACGCATAATGATTTCGCGCGCTTCCGCTATGCCGCGGGTGGAACGATGGAGGCGCCGCTCTATATCGGCGGTACCGATTTCGTGACCGTCGCACCGGACGGGAGGCTGCGGGCAGTGGTGGGTTTCATCGATGAAGCGCCGGCACCGATGAAATAACGGTGCATGTCCGGGGGCCTTGCCCCCGGACGACACCCCGCCTCCCTCATTTCGATTTGCGCCGAGCCGCCTATCGCAGCAGCAGCTTGAAAGCGTGGCCCGTGGGCCCGAGCCCCTCCCGATAGCCAAGATGAATCCAAAGCATGGCCATTGGCTCGAGGTAGCGCGCGGTCATCAGCGGGCCCGTATCCACGACATCGAAGCCAAGCTCCGCGGCGAGCGATCCGACGATCGCTTTGGCCGGCTTGTCGTCACCGGCAATGAACATGCTTGCATTCTCCGCGCCGAAGCGCGGGGCGGCGAAATTGCCGGCGCCGGTCGTGTTGAAGGCTTTCACCACTTTGGCACCTTTTGCCCATTTCGCCACCTCCTCCGCCGCGGAGGTATCGGTGCCGATGAGAAGGCCCGAGAGGTCTGCCCGCAGGGGATTGATGCAATCGACAAGGATCTTCCCGGAGAGATTGCCGGCGGAACGGACAGCCTCCTCTGCCGCGGGCCAGGGCGTGGCCAGGACGACGATGTCGGCGCTCGCGGCCGCTTCCGCGACGCTTGTCGCCCGTACGCGGGCGCCGGCGGATTTCACCACATCCGCGACCTTGGCACTTCGCGGATCACGCACGCCGAAGGTGACCTCATGCCCCTTGGCCGCCCAGAGCGTCCCGAGCGCGCCGCCGACATTGCCTGCACCAATGATGGCGATCTTCATCGACTCCTCCTCCGTTTTGGTATGAAGCGGCTCTGAAGTTTAACCTTTTCTCGGCTTCCAACCGTGGGTCTTCGGCGCTTGTCAGGGGGGGTCAAAACCTGCGCCGACTCGGAGCTGGGAAGGCGCAAGAGGCATGGCAGGCTTCGGCTGCGTGACGGGGGACGGTCTCAGAGGCCGGCGAGGGAGGGAAGGCCGAAAGTCGCGGCGGCGGTGCCGAGCACCAGGCCGGCAACGATCAAAGGCTCGAGGAGAGAGCCGGTCCTGCAGAGGGGAAGCGAAAAACGCCGCCTGAGAGGCCAGGCAAGGGGCAGGCCACCCGGTGTCAGAAGATCGGCCAGGAGATGCGAAAGATAGCCGACGACCAGAGGCGCGGCGAAAGCGCGGCTTGCGCCCTCGCCACGGAGCAAAAGGAGGCAGGCGGCGGCAGCGAGGAGGGAATGGGTGACGCCGCGATGGCCGAGCGCGGCGGCAAGCGGCCGCGAGACGATGCCGAGGCGGAGCCCGACCCAGGAGCGCGGATGATCGATATCGGGCAGCAGTGCGCCCACGCAGGCGAGCGCCAGCGCGGCCGGGTCGAGCGGCGGGAGACCGAGATGCGGGGCGACCCAGGCCCAGGCGGCGACGCCGATGACCGCGTGCGAGCCCGCCATCATGAGCGTGTGCCGGTCAGAGACCGATTGGGAATGCGGCTTGCGGTTTTGCCGAAGCGCCGCAGGCGCTGGCCGGCGCGGCTTTCGAGAACCGGAGCGGCCTCGAGATCAATATGGCTTCTGGCGGATAAGCGCAGCGATCCGCTGAAGCCATGAAATTGATCGCCAAACAAACCTGGCCGTGAGCACCCGGAAGCGCAGAAAGACGCGTCGGACGACCACCACAGCCGCATTCTCAATGGTCTCTCAAGCCACCTGGACGTCTTCCCAGAAACCAAACCGTCCGCCGACTTTCTGCATGGAGGGGCGGGGGGATTCATAGGACCAGGCGGCGCGGGAATGGCGCTCGCCATCGACCACCACGTCGTAGAACTGCACGCCGTGCGGACAGGCAAGGTCGGATTCGGTTTTCGCCGCGCGTTCCAGCCAATCGGTGCGGACGGACGAAGGCGGGAAATAGAAATAGCCGTCGGTTTCGACGATATCGTCGCTTTCGGCAATCACGCGGCCTCTGAGGGTTGCTTGCATGGGACCTCTCCGAAGATCGGCGGCCGGAATCCTCGCCAAGGGATAGGCGATTTTCGGGCAGAAGAGCCGATTGGGCCACCATTATGCCCCATTCGGCGGAGAGAGTCCCGGCTGGGAATCAGCCATGCATATCCTTCTTCGCCTTGCGGCCGTGCTGGCGCTGAGCGCGCTCGCAGGCTGCGGCCTGGTCGCGGCGCCGTGCCGGGTCACCTCCGCCGGACTGAAGATCGTGCCTGTCGTCGGGCCGGTCGCGGCGGCGACACCGGATGCCTGCGCCAACGCAATCGACCCGACGCCGACGCGCAGCTGAGCCGTTCTCTACGCCTCCTGGCTATCCGGGTCTTCCGGGTTGCGATGGAGGAGGCAGGCGTCGCCGTAGGAATAGAAGCGGTAGAAGCTCGCGATGGCGTGGCGGTAAGCCGCATGCATGCGCGCGGTGCCGGAGAAAGCCGAGACGAGGACGAAAAGGCTCGAGCGCGGCAGGTGGAAATTGGTGAGCAGAAGATCCGCCGTGCGGAAGCGATAGCCGGGCCGGATGAAGAGATTAGTTTCACTATCGAACTGATTAATCCGGCCCGCCGGATCGGAAGCCGATTCGAGCAGGCGGAGCGTGGTGGTGCCGATGGCGACGATGCGCCCGCCACGGGCACGGGCCCCATTGATGGCGTGGGCGGCGGTTTCCGAGACATGACCCCGCTCGGCATGGAGGCGGGTTTGCGAAATATCCTCGGCGCGGAGCGGAAGAAACGTGCCGGCGCCGACATGCAGCGTGATGGTGGCGGTGAGGATGCCGCGGGCGCGGAGCGCCGCCAGAAGCTCCGCGGTGAAATGAAGCCCGGCGGTGGGCGCGGCGACGGCGCCGGGACGGGCGGCGAAGATGGTCTGGTAGTCCTGCTCGTCCGCGGGCAAGGGGCCGGCGGGACGCGCGATATAGGGCGGCAGGGCGAGGCGGGCGGCGATGGTGGGATCGGGCGCGCTGAAGCGGAGGGTCACGCTGCCATCCGGCATCCGGGCGAGGACGGTGGCCGAAAGAGAAGACGTGAAGGCGAGGATGTCCCCCGGACGGAGGCGGCGGGCATTGCGGGCGAGCGCGAGCCAGGAACCGTCCGGCAATACGTGATCGAGGGTGAGGGAGACCCGCGCCTTGCCGCGATGCGCGGCAAGCGCGGCCGGGATCACCCGCGTGTCGTTGGCGACAAGAATGTCCCCCGGCATGAGAAGGGACGGAAGCGCGCCGACCATGTGATCGGCGAGCGAATCGGGCGTGACTTCGAGCAGGCGCGCCGAACTGCGGGGATTGGCCGGGTACTGGGCGATGCGCTCGGGCGGAAGCTCGAAGGAGAAATCCGAAAGGCGCAAGGCAAGGCTCAGGCAGGGGTCGGCGCAACGCGGCGCAGAAGGCGGATGCAGGGAATGCTGAAGAGGACGGCCCAGGCCTTGCCCACGATCTGGCCGGGCAGGAGGGCGAGACTGCCGAAGGCAAGCCAGAGGAAGACGATGGAATCGACGACGAGGCCGAGGCTGGCGGAAGCGATGACGGCGAGGACCAGGCGGCGGCGCTGGAGCGGTGTATAGATCGCGAAATCGGCGAGCTCGCTCAGGCTGAAGGCCGTGGCCGAGGCGATGACGAGCACGGCCGGCGCCAGGAGGGCGGAGAGCGCGGAGCCGATGGCGATGGCAAGCAGGCTCGTCCAGGGGCCAAGGCAGCGCTGCACGATATCGCGCAGCACGAGTGCGACGCCCACGGTAACGACGCCGGAGGGCGCCAGAAGGCCGGGCGCAACCCCAGGGGCGACGGGGATGACGCAGGGGCCGTGCGGAGCGCAGCTTGTGCCGATATGTAGAACCATCCAGTTGGCGAGCGGGATGAGAGCGAGGAAGCCTGCGAACGAGACAAGGCCGAGCCGCCGCGCGAGCCTCTGGTCCATCAGCGGTCAAAGGCTGAGATAGGAGGCGATCTCGATCAGGTTGCCGTCCGGGTCACGGCAATAGACGGAGCTCATCGGCCCGAGCGCGCCGATCTTCTCAACCGGCCCCTCCTCGACCGGAACGCCGCAGGCCGTGAGGTGGGCGACGATCGAGGGGGCGGGAATGCCGGTGATGAAGCAGATATCGATCGTGCCGGGGCGGGCGGCGGCGGCATTCGGCTGGAACTCGGCGCCGGCCTGGTGGAGGTTGAGCTTCTGGCTGCCGAAGCGGAGCGCGGTGCGGCGATTCGCGCCGAAGGTCTCGCGTTCCATACCGAGTACGCGCTGATACCAGGAGGCGGTCTTCTCGAGATCGGCGCAGGTGATCACGATGTGATCGATGCGATCGATGGTGAAACGCATGGAAGACTCCGGGCGGGGGGAAACCGGGTGGCGGAATTTCGCGGGCGCTGCTCGGTCAGGAAACAGAGGCCCGACCCGTTGCCTTGAGAGAAACCCCGCGCCCGTGTTTTTGACAAGTAGGGCGCGGGGCTCCCCCCTGCTAGGTCTCAGAAATCGGGCCTCAGAGATAATGCTCGGTCAGCGGGGCGAAGCCGTTGAAGCGCTGGCTCGCATAGGTGGTGACATAGGCGCCAGTGCCTTCGAGCAGCACGCGGTCGCCCGCGGCAAGCGCCATCGGCAGCCGATAGGGTGTGCGCTGATAGAGGATATCGGCGCCGTCGCAGGTGGGGCCGGCGATGGCGACCGGGCCGGCGGGCCCGCCGTCATGCGGGGTGGTGATGCGATAGCGGATCGCCTCGTTCTCGGTCTCCGCGAGGCCGCCGAAGCGGCCGATATCGAGATAGACCCAACGCACCGGATCCTCGTGCGAACGGCGGCTGACGAGCACGACCTCCGAGGCGACGACGCCGGCATCGGCAACAAGACAGCGGCCCGGCTCGATCAGCATCTCGGGCAGCGCATTGCCGAAATGCGCGGTCATCGCGCGCATGATGGCGGCGGCGAAATCGTCGATGCCGGGCACGGCCTCGCGATAGCGGACCGGGAAGCCGCCGCCGAGATTGACCATGCGCAGATTGACGCCTGCCTCGGTGAGGTCGGTGAAAAGCATGGCGATGCGGCCGATCGCGGCTTCGTAGGAGTCCGTGCGCGTCTGCTGGCTGCCGACATGAAAGGAAAGGCCGCATGGATCGAGGCCGAGCGTGCCGGCGCGCAGCATCAGCTCCCGGGCGAGCCCGATCTCGGCGCCGAACTTGCGCGAAAGCGGCCAATCCGCTCCGTCATTGGCGACGAGGATGCGGCAATAGACCTGCGCCCCGGGCGCGTGGGTTGCGAGTTTTTCCAGCTCCTCCGCAGAATCGAAGGCGAAGAGCCGGATTCCGGCCTCATGGGCGGCGCGGATCGCCGCCGCCTTCTTGATGGTGTTGCCGAAGCTGATGGCGGCAGGCGCCGCACCTGCCGCGAGGCAGGCGCGAATCTCCTCGATGCTCGCGGCATCGAAGGAGGAGCCGAGCGCTGTGAGCCGCTCAAGCACCGGCGCGGCCGGATTGGCCTTCACGGCGTAATAGATGTGCGCGAGCGGCAGCGCCCGACGCAGATTGCGGAAGTTCGCCTCGAGCTGCTCGAGATCGAACACGAGGCAAGGAGAAGCCGGCGGCTCCCCAGCCAGAAAACGGGCGATCTTCGGTGTCATGGCACCGGCCTCCCTTTCAGGCCCCCACGGTTCGGGGCCTCCCTCGGTGAACGTCCGTCTCTTGAAGGCGACGGGCGGAGTTGACGAAACGGTCGAACGAACCAGCGACCAAAGCGAGTTGCCAGAACGCTTGACGTCGTTGCGTAACCACGAGGGCCAGAGGCACGTGCGTTGCTGCGTGGGCCGCACATAGGGCCCTCTTGCGGTGGTTGCAAGCGGAAATGCGGGCGCGGTTGCAGATGCGCCCGCCAGGGGCTTAGAGAGGCAGCATGTCCGCCGAACGCAGAGCGGAAGAGGGCCGGGGGAAACGGGCCGCGGAGCGGCCGGCTCCGGCCGCGGCGGGGCGGCGCCGCAGGAGGCTGGTCCGCGCGCTCGCCGAGGCGATGCAGCTCATGGTCTCCGACCGCATCTCGCTCTCGGCGGCCGGATGCGCCTTCTATGCCACGCTGGCGCTCTTTCCGGCGATCAGCATGCTCGTCTTCATCTACGGGCTCATCTTCGACCCGCACACGGTCGAGCCGCAGCTTCGGAACCTGCGCACGCTCCTCCCGCCCCCCGCCTATGCGCTGATCGAGGCACGCGTTCATGCGCTGGTGACGCGCACGGGGGCGAGCCTCCGCCTTGGCCTCGTCATCAGCGCGGCGGTGACCTACTGGAGCGCCTCGACCGGCACGAAATCGCTGCTCTCCGCGCTCAATCTCGCCTACGGCGAGGTGGAGCAGCGTGGCTTCCTGGCCTTTCAGTTCGCCGGGCTCGGCATGACGCTGGCGGCCATCGTCGCCGCGGTGCTGGAGCTTGGGGTGCTGCTCGGCCTGCCGACCGCGATCGGGTTCCTCGGGCTCTCCGCCTATCAAGGCGGGCTGGTGCGGGCGGGCGCGCTTGGCGGCGTGTCGCTCTTCGTGCTGGCCGCGTTGACGCTGCTCTATCGCTTCGGCCCCTCGCGGGCGCCCGGGGCCCGGCACGTGGTGGCGCCAGGTGCGCTCGCGGCGACCATGAGCTGGCTCATCGCCTCGGTGCTTTTTTCAATCTATGTGACGCGGGTCGGGCGGCTCGATGTCACTTACGGGCCGATCGCGGCGGTGGTCGGCGTGATGCTGTGGTTCTACGTCTCAGCCTATGTGGTGCTGCTCGGGGCGGAGCTGAACGCAGCGCTCGAGCGCAATCGATAGATGAAGCTCCTGATCCTCAGTCGAGGGATTTGCGGAAGCGCAGCACGCTGAGAGCGAGCGCGCCGGCGCCGAGCAGGAACATCGCGGCGAAATCGGGCAGAAGCGCCGAGAGGCCAACCCCCTTGAGGAAGAGCGCGCGGATGACGACGAGGAAATAGCGCAGCGGATTGAGATAGGTGAACCATTGCATGATCCGCGGCATCGCGGCGATCGGGAAGGCGAAGCCGGAGAGAATGAAGAAAGGATTGACGAGGAAGAAATTGAGGGCGAAGGCCTGCTGCTGCGTCCGCGAAAAGGTCGAGAGCAGGAGGCCGAGCCCGAGCACCCCGAGCAGGAAGAGCGAGGCGCCGAGCAGCATCAGGAAGGGATTGCCGACGAAGGGCACGCCGAACCAAAGCACGCCGACGATGCCCACGAGCGCGACATCGGCTAGCCCGATCAGGAAGAAGGGGATCGTCTTGCCGAGGATGAACTCGAAGGGGCGGATGGGGCTTACCAGGATCTGCTCGAGCGTGCCGACCTCGCGCTCGCGGACGATGGCGAAGGCGGTGAGCCCCACCACCTGCACGAGCGTCAACGTGCCGATGATGCCGGGGATGAAGAACCAGCGGTCATTGAGGCCGGGGTTGAACCAGGGTTGATCCTGAAGCGAGAGCGTGACGGCACCCGGCGCCGCGCCCGCGCTCACGGGAAGGACGGGCGTGGTCTCCTCCGATTGGAAGATCGAAACGATCTGGCTCATATAGCCGAGCGCGATCAGCGCGGTGTTCGAGTTGGTGCCATCGACGATCACCTGCAGCGGCGCCTCGCGTCCATTCTCCAGATTGGCGGCGAAGCGGGCATGGATGACGATCGCAAGCGTCGCGGTGCCGTCCATCAGATCGCGACTGATCTGGCTTTCATCGCTGGCCACGTCCACGACATCGAAGATGGAGGTTGCGGTCACGTGCGAGATCAGCGCCCGGCTCGCCTCGCTCCGATCGAGATCGAGGATCGCGGTCGAGACATGGTTGACGGTGAAGGTCGCGGCATAGCCGAAGGCGAAGAGCTGCACGAGCAGGGGCACGATGAGGCGGAACATCGCCCAGCGGTCTCGCCGAAGCTCGAGGAACTCCTTCATCAGCATCACGCGGAGGCGCGCGAGCATCAGTCGAGGCTCTTGCGGAAGGCGCGCGCCGCGACCCAGATGATGAAGGCGGCATAGAGCGAGAGCGCCAGCATCGGGAAGCCAAGCTCGACAATGCCGCTGCCCTTGAGGAAAACGTCGCGCAGGATACTGACATAATAGCGCGGATAGACGAGGAATGTGAGGACGCGGACCGCCGCCGGCATCTGGTCGATCGGGAAGGTGTAGCCGGAGAGCAGTGTCGTCGGCAGCATGGTGAGCACGAGCGCGATCTGGCTTGCGCCGAGCTGGCTGCGGATCCGGACCGAGATGAGATAGCCGATGCCGAGCACGACGAAGGTGAAGAGCGCGGTGGTGAGGGCAAGCGTGACGACGCTGCCGAGGAAGGGGACGCGGAACCAGAAGATGGCCGCCGCCAAACAGAAGACGGCATCGAAGAGGCCGATGACGAAATAGGGAACGAGCTTGCCGAGCATCACTTCGATCGGCTGCACGGGCGTGGAGATGAGCTGCTCCATCGTTCCGCGCTCCCATTCGCGCGAGACGGTGAGCGAGGTGAGCTGGGCGCCGACCAGGGCGAGGATGACCGCGACGACGCCAGGAATGATGAAGTTCTTGGAATCAAGCCCCTCGTTGAACCAGACCCGGGGCTCGAAATCGACGATGCCGACGCGCGCCGGCTCGATGCCGTGGGAAGCATTCCAGCGCGCGGCGAAATCCGCCGTGGCAAGCGAGAGCACGCCCTCTGCATAGCCGATCGCGACATTGGTGGTGTTGGTGTCCGTGGCATCGAAGATCGCCTGCACCGGGGCCTGGCCGGTGTCAGCGAGGCGACGCGAGAAATCGACCGGGATCACCAGGGCGCCGATGCACTGGCCGCGATCGATGGCCGCACGGAGCGCCGATTCGGCGGGAAGCGTGCGAGTGATCGCAAACCAGCCGGAGGCGATGAAATCCTCGACGAGGCCACGGCTTGCCTCGCTATTCTCCTGATCCTGGACGCAGAGCGGCACGCGGCGGATATCGAGGCTCACGCCATAGCCGAGCAGGACCATCTGCATCAGCGGCATGAGAAGGGCGACGGCGAGGCTGCGCGGATCGCGCCAGACCTGGAGGAATTCCTTGAAGGCAAGCGCGATCAGGCGACGGAGGCTCATGAAGTTGCCTCCGCGTGCGACGTTTTCGTGACCAGCCGGACGAAGGCATCCTCGAGGCTCGGCGCGATCGGGCGCGGCGGCTCGGCCTCCACGCCGGCGGATGCGAGCAGGGCGGGGAGAGCATCGGCCGCTTTTCCGTCCGTGAGGAGGACATGCAGCCGGTCCCCGAACACGGTCGCCTCGATCACGCCGGGCGCGGCGCGAAGGGCGGAAAGCGCCGCGCCGAGCGGGGCGCAGCCGAGCTCGAACAGCACGCCGCCGAGCGCCTGGCCGCGCAGCTCGCTCGGCGTGCCGATGGCGGCAAGCCGGCCGCGATCGATGAGGGCGACACGATTGCAGTATTCCGCCTCGTCCATGTAGTGGGTCGAGACGAGGATGGTGACGCCGCCGGAAGCGAACTCATGGATGAGGTCCCAGAAGCGGCGCCGCGCCTCCGGCTCGACGCCCGAGGTCGGCTCGTCGAGAAAAAGCACGGGTGGCCGGTGGAGGATGGCGCAGCCGAGCGCGAGGCGCTGCTTCCAGCCGCCCGCGAGCGTGCGGACGAGCGCATCCTCGCGCCCGTCGAGGCCCGCCATGGAGATGGCGAAGCGCATCCGCTCCGCCATCTCGACGCGCTTCACGCGGTAGAGTCCGCCGAAAAAGCGCAGATTCTCGCGCACCGTGAGATCGCCATAGAGCGAGAATTTCTGCGACATGTAGCCGATATGCGCGCGCACCTTATCGGCCTCGCGGGCGACGTCGTAGCCAGCAACGACGGCGCGGCCCGCGCTCGGCCGCAGGAGGCCGCAAAGCATGCGGATGGTGGTCGATTTGCCGGCACCGTTCGGACCGATGAAGCCCATCACCTCGCCGCGAGCGATCGCGAGGTCGATATGATCGACCGCGGTGAAGCGGCCGAAGATTTTTGTCAGCCCTTCGGCGAGGACGGCGGGCGGCGCGGCGTTCATGAAGCCCCCTTCCCTGCCTCCGTTCCGCCGCCGACAAGGGCGACGAAGACATCCTCGATCCCCGGCGCGATCGGAACGATCTCGCCATGCGCGATGCCGCGCTCGGCAAGCCGGGCGGCGAGCAGAGAGGCCGCGCGCATTTCGTCCGCGACGCGCACATGCACGCGATCGCCCATCAGGAGAAGGCCAAGCACAGCCTCGGCGCCGGTGAGTGCCTCGCGCACCGCGCGCGGATCAGGCGTGGGCACGGCAAGCAGGGCGCCCGGCATCGCCCGCTTGAGACGCGATGGTGTGTCACACTGTCGGATCTTGCCTGCGTGCAGCAAGGCGAGGCGCGAGCAGCGCTCGGCCTCGTCCATGTAGGCGGTCGAGAGCAGGATGGTCACGCCCTGCTCCCGCAGATCATAGAGAATGGCCCAGAATTCGCGGCGCGAGACCGGATCGACGCCGGTGGTCGGCTCATCGAGCAAGAGCACGCGCGGCGTGTGGATGAGCGCGCAGATGAGACCGAGCTTCTGCTTCATCCCCCCGGAGAGATTGCCGGCGAGGCGGCGGCGGAAGGGCCCGAGCGAAGCGGCATCCAGAAGCTCAGCGGCGCGTTCGATGCGGCGCGGGCGCGGCACGGCGAAAAGCTCGGCATAGAAACGGATATTCTCGGCAACCGTGAGATCCTCGTAGAGCCCGAAACGCTGCGGCATGTAGCTGAGATGCGGCTTGGTGCGCTCGGGCTCGGCGATGACATCGATCCCATCGAGACGAATGGTGCCCGAATCGGGCGGCAGCACGCCGGCCAGCATGCGCATGATCGTCGTCTTGCCCGCGCCGTCCGGCCCGACGAGACCGAAGATTTCCCCGGGCGCGACACGGAAATCCACATCATCGACGGCGGTGAGCGCGCCGAAGCGGCGGGTGAGGCCGTGGACGGCGACGGCTTCGTCCGATGCGCTTTCCTTCGCGGCGGACATCGTGCTTTCTCATTCCCCCGACGGCAGGAGCGGAATATGCGCATCGGCCGGCATGCCGGGCAGCAGCTCATGGGTCGGGTTGTCGATATCGATGCGGATCCGATAGACGAGGGTGATGCGCTCGGCATGGGTCTCGACCGTCTTCGGCGTGAACTCCGCGTCCGGCGAGATGAAGCTGATGACGCCATGATAGGTCTTGCCGGGATAGGTATCGGTGGTGACGGTGACGCTCTCGCCAAGCCGCACCTTGCCGAGATCCGGTTCATTGACGTAGGCGCGCAGCCATACATGGTCGAGATCATCGAGCGTGAAGATCGCGACCCCCGGGCCCGCGAGCTCGCCGAGCTCCGCCTCGCGCACGGCGATGACGCCGGAGAAGGGCGCGCGCAGCGTCGTGTAGGAGAGCGTCACCTCGTCGAGCCTGAGCTTCTGCGCCGCCGTCGCGACGTTGGCCTGCTGCAGCGTCAGCGTGCGCGAGGCCACCGAGACCATCGCCCGGTCATGCGCGAGTGTGGCCGCGGATCGCGCCTGGGCGGTGAAGGCGAGATCGCGCGCCTGCTGGGTGCCGGTATGGGCGCGCAGCAGCATCTCCGCCCGCCCGTAATCGAGCTTCTTCTCGGCAAGATCGTACTCGTCGCTCGCGACGTTCTGCTGCGCGGCGGCAAGCGAGGCCTGGCTCACCGACAATTGCGCATGAGCGGCGGTGAGATTTGCGCGGTCGATATCGACCTGGCGCCGATAGAGCCGGTCATCCACGCGGGCGAGCACGGTGCCGGCGGCGACGCGCGCGCCCTCGTCGAAGGGCAGGGTGACGATCGGCGCCTGGACCGCGGTGAAGCTCAGCACGCTTTCATGGGCCTCGATATTGCCGGAGACGATGATCGCGGCCGGGCCCGAAGGTGGGCCGAAAACCGTGCGCCAGAGCGCGGGGCGAGCGTGGAGCACCCAGGCCGCGCCGCCCGCGATGGCGAGGACAAGGATGACCGGGATGAGGTGGCGCGGCTTCATGGGGCACCCGGCGCGAGGCCGCGAAAGAACGTTTCGAGATGGGTCTCGAGCAGCGCCCTGGGATCGAGCGGCACGATCCCGTGCCGGGCAAAGGTGGTGCGCCAGAGCAGGATCAGCAGAATCGGGGCGGCGAAGAGCGAAACGGCGGTCTGGATATCGATGGGACGGAACTCTCCCCGCTCGATCCCCCGCGCGATGACACTCGCGATCAGGCTTCGGCCCCGGCCGGCAAGCTCCTCGGCGTAAAGCCGGGCGAGGTTCGGGAAGTTCCCGGACTCCGTCAGCACCAGTCGGGGGATCACGGCAAGATCGCTCTCGGTGATCGCGAGCAGGCGGGCGGCGATCTCGGCCAGCAGCGAGACGGCCGAGCCGTCATGGGCGGCGGCCAACGCCTCCATCGCCGCGATGTTGGGCACGAGGCCCTGGCGGATGACGGCGCGGAAGAGCGCCTCCTTGGTCGGAAAATAGAGATAGATCGTGCCTTTGCTGACGCCGGCCCGGCGGGCCACGTCCTCGAGGCGGGTGGCGGCGAAACCATGCTCGGCAAAGAGCGAGAGGGCGGCGGCGAGGATCTCGCCTGGCCGGGCTTCCTTGCGGCGGGCATGGCGGCGGGGTCGTTGGGAGGAAGCTTGGGCAACCATAATTACTATCTGGTCAGTTAGTAATGGAACCGCAAGCCGCCTGCCCTCTCTTTCCGGCATGCGGACAGACAGACGCTAAGCTTGGGAAGGCTTCGAGGTTTTGATCTGGGTCAAGCGGCCGAGCGTCGGTGCCTCCCGGCCTGCCGCCTCAGCGGATGAGGCCGGTGAGCGGGCTCGAGGGATCGGCGCCGAGCCGGCGGGGAATCCGGCCCGAGAGATGGGCAAGCCGGCCCGCCTCGACAGCCGCCTTCATCGCCTGTGCCATGCCGACCGGATTCTTCGCCTGCGCGATCGCGGAATTGACCAGCACCGCGGTGCAGCCAAGCTCCATCGCGACGGTCGCATCCGAGGCGGTGCCGACGCCGGCATCGACAATCAGCGGCACCTTCGCCTGCGCGATCAGCATATGGATCATCGCCGGATTCTGCACCCCGAGCCCCGAGCCGATCGGCGCGCCGAGCGGCATGATGGCGGCGCAGCCCATCTCCTCCAGCCGCTTCGCCGCCACCGGGTCGTCGTTGCAATAGACCATCACCTCGAACCCGTCGGCGATCAGCGCCTTCGCCGCCTCGAAGGTAGCCGGCATGTCGGGATAGAGCGTGGGCGGGGGCCCAAGCACCTCCAGCTTGACAAGCGACCAGCCGCCCGCCTCGCGTGCGAGGCGGAGCGTGCGCACCGCGTCCTGCGCGGTGTGGCAGCCGGCAGTGTTCGGCAGATAGGTGTAGCGCGCGGGATCGACATAATCCTGCAGCATCGGCGCTTTCGGATCGGCGAGATTGACCCTGCGCACCGCGACCGTGACCATTTCCGCCCCGCTCGCCTCGATCGCGGCCGCGGTCTCGGCGAAATCCTTGTATTTGCCGGTGCCGACGATCAGGCGCGAGCGGAAGCTGCGGCCGGCGACGGTCCAGCCATCCTCAGCCGCCGCGGCGGGCGGGGCAATCACGTCCATTTCAGCCTCCGCCGATAAAATGCACGATCTCGAGCTGGTCGCCGGCGGCAAGCCAGGTCTCGGCATAGAGCGAGCGCGGCACGATCTCGAGATTGCGTTCCACCGCCACCTTCCGCACCTCGAGCCCGAGATGCGCGATGAGCCCCGCGACCGAGAGCCGCTCCGGGAGCATGCGCTTCTCCCCGTTCAGGGTGAGGGTCAGTCCCGCCTCCATGACGCGAGTATGGGGATTGCCGTGCCGTGCGGCAAGGAAGGGCGGGTCGGCCGGTTGGAGCCGCGCACAGGGTGTGGTAGGGGCCGGCCATGGCGCTTCCCCTGATTTCGGTCCTCAATGGACCGAACATGAATATGCTCGGCCTGCGCGAGCCCGAACGATACGGAACCGCGACGCTCGACGATGTCGAGCAGCTTTGCGCCGAGACCGCCGAGCCGCTGGGCCTGGCGATCGATTTCCGCCAGACCAACAGCGAAGGCGAGATCGTCTCCTGGGTGCAGGAATGCCGGGGCCGGGCGGCCGGCATCGTGATCAACCCGGCCGGCTATACCAACACCTCGATCGCGCTGATGGATGCGCTGCTCGCGGTCGAGCTGCCGGTGATCGAGGTGCATCTGACGAACATCCATCGGCGCGAGGAGTTCCGCCATCGCTCCTTTGTCTCGCTTGCGGCCGTCGGCGTCATCTGCGGGCTCGGCGTGCAGGGCTATGCGCTCGCCCTGATGGCGATGGCCGATCTCCTGCGGGAGCTCGCGGAATGAGCGGGCTGCCCTTCGACCCGGAGGTAATCCGCGCGCTCGCCGCCCTGCTCAAGGAAACCGGGCTCACCGAGATCGAGGTGGCCGAGAAGGAAGGGCGCATCCGCGTCGCCCGCCAGCCGGCCGCGCCGGCGTCGCTCACCGTGGCGGCGCCTGCCGCGGCGACTTCCTCTGCCGCCGATCCGGCGCCGGCCGGCGTGCCAACTTCGCCGATCGAGGATGCGGCGAACCATCCAGGCGCGGTGAAGAGCCCGATGGTGGGTGTGGTTTATCTCGCGCCGGAGCCGGGAGCGGCCCCCTTCGTCGCCCTCGGCCAGGAGGTCGAGGCCGGGCAGACTCTGCTGCTGATCGAGGCGATGAAGACGTTCAACCAGATCAAGGCGCCGAAGACAGGGCGGCTCGCGCGAATCCTCGTCCAGTCAGGCACTCCCGTGGAGTATGGCGAGCCGCTGATGATCCTGGAATAGGCAGGGGGAAAACCCCAGGAAATGGCGGCATGTTCCAGAAGATCCTGATCGCCAACCGGGGCGAGGTCGCGCTTCGCGTGCAGCGGGCCTGCCGCGAGCTTGGCATTCCCTCGGTTGCCGTCCATTCGACGGCGGATGCGGCGGCGATGCATGTGCGGCTGGCAGATGAGAGCGTGTGCATCGGCCCACCCCCGGCGCGCGAAAGCTATCTCAACACAGCGGCGATCCTCTCCGCGGCAACCATCACCGGGGCGGATGCGATCCATCCCGGCTATGGATTCCTCTCGGAGAATGCCGAGTTCGCCGAGATGGTCGAGGCGCATGGCCTCACCTTCATCGGACCAAGCCCGGCCCATATCCGGATGATGGGCGACAAGATCGAGGCGAAGCGGGTGATGGCGGCCCATGGCGTGCCACTGGTGCCGGGCTCGACCGAAGCGCTGACGGACGCGGCCAAGGCCCGCAAGCTCGCCTCCGAGCTTGGCTATCCAGTGCTGATCAAGGCCGCGGCGGGTGGCGGCGGGCGGGGCATGCAGGTGGCGCGCAATGCCGGGGAGCTCGATGAGCGGCTCGTGCTGGCGCGGGCGGAGGCGCTCGCCGGGTTCGGCAATGATGCCGTCTATCTCGAAAAATATCTCGATCGGCCGCGCCATATCGAGCTGCAAATCCTGGCCGACGAGGAAGGCCGCGTGGTCCATCTCGGCGAGCGCGATTGCAGCCTGCAGCGCCGCCACCAGAAGCTGCTCGAAGAAGCGGGCTCACCCGCGCTCACGCCTGCCGAGCGCGACCGGCTCGGCGCGCGGGTAACGGCGGCGCTCGGCAAGATCGGATACCGCAATGCCGGCACGCTCGAGTTCCTCTACCAGGATGGCGAGTTCGCCTTCATCGAGATGAACACGCGGCTGCAGGTAGAGCATCCGGTGAGCGAGATGATCACCGGGATCGATGTCGTGCGCGAGCAGATCCGTATCGCCGCCGGCCAGAAGCTCGGTTACGGGCAGGCCGATATCCGCTTCACCGGCCATGCGATTGAATGCCGTGTCAATGCCGAGAATCCGGTGAGCTTCGCCCCCTCGCCGGGGCGGGTGGCGGCCTATCACCCGCCGGGCGGGCTCGGCGTGCGGGTCGATTCCGCGCTTTATGCGGGCTCGGTCGTGACCCCCTATTATGACAGCCTGGTGGCCAAGCTCATCGTGCATGCGCCCGAACGGACGGAGGCGATCGCGCGGCTGGCCCCCGCGATAGACGAGTTAGCGGTGATCGGGATCGAAACGACGCTGCCGCTCTTCCACCGAATTGCTGAGTCCGCGGATTTTCGGGCCGGGCGCTACAATGTCCACTGGCTGGAGCGCTTCGTCGCCGGTACCGCCTGAAGCCGCGCCAGAACCGCATCGACACCGGTCAGCACCTCAAAGAGCCCACGCGCCGAGGGTTCGGCGAAGCTCTGCGCGATTGCCGCCTCGACGAAAGCGATGAAGGGTGCGGCGGAGCCTGCGACATCGCAGATCAGCACCGGCTTTTCATGCAGCCCGAGCTGCCGCCAGCTCACCATCTCGATCGTTTCGTCGAGGGTGCCGATCCCGCCGGGCAAGGCGATGAAGGCATCGGCGAGATCGAACATGCGCTGCTTGCGGGCGGCGAGGTCCCGTGTGACGACCAGGCCGGAAAGGCCGGGATGCGCGATCTCGGGCTTGCGCAGCGCTTCGGGAATGACGCCGACGACCCTCCCCCCGACCGCCAGCACCGCGTCGGCAAGAACGCCCATCAGGCCGACCCGGCCCCCGCCATAGACCACACCGATCCCGGCCTCAGCGAGGCGCCTTCCGAGCGATGCGGCGGCGCGGCGAAAGACGAGGTCGGCCCCGTCACGCGAAGCGCAAAAAACGGCAACGGTGCGAATGGGCGCCATGGCCGCTTCGTAGGCGCCGGCTGCGAAAAACGCCAGGGCATGGCGGCGGATGGGTGCCGGGAAGGCGTTGGTGGAGGGGGCTCCGCCCCCTCTAGCCTTCTCTCAAAACTGTATTTTCGCAAAAGCCCATGAAATTCAATGGGATAGAAGAAAATTTGGCCGACGCTACACTCTAGACTTCTAGGCTGGAACTGCCGCGAGCGCGGAATATCCTTCAGGGGAGGGTTCCTGGGAACGGAGACCTCCTGATGCGGGCGCCGATCCTGGTCGAGCCGAGGCCGAACGCCCGCTGGCCGGTCGACTTTGCCCACGACCTGCTCTCCAACGGTCGGCGCATCCGCATCCTCAACGTGATCGACGACGTGACCAAGGAACGCCTCGCGGCGACCGCCGACACCCCGATCTCGGGCCGCCACGTAGCCGGATCAACCGGCATTTCATCGCCCCCGGCAAGCCGACGCAGAACAGGATCTGCGAGGCGTTCAAAGGCCGCATGCGCGACGAACTGCTCAACGAAATGATCTTCCATGATCTCGATCACGCTCATGCCGCATTGGCGCGCTGGCCGTCGGATACAATCACCAGCGCCCCCACTCGGCGCCCGGCCATTTCGCTCCGCCGATGTTTACAGGACGATGTTCACAGGAACTTTCACCGCGCGGACTCTTCGGCGCTGGAGGAAGATGGGATTTTGCCCACCATTTTGTGAGACGAAAAGCGCAGGCAGGAAGCCGGTAATTTATTATTCCGAGAGCCGGCCGTGGGCGCGGATTTTGGCGCACATGCGTTGATCCCCGCGTTTTCACGAAAACGCCGTCCCACAACCCGAGTTTATGAAAGAAACTCCTTACGACCGCAGGTGATTAACCTCCACCTCCGGTTCCCTCCACCAGACGAAGGGAATGATCATATAAAGGAGATTGGCCGGCGCTCGAATATCCACTTTCCACGGCGCATCCCGCAACCGATGTGGCGAGCAGGGCTCCAGCAAGCAGCCGAATAAATTTTTTCACGGGCAAAATCCTTCGCAAGGATGTCTTTGGCGTATTTCAAAAAGTATGTCGGGATAGGTTGGGTTCGGCGCAATACATCAAGTGGACTTAAGGTATTCGCTACGCTTATTTCATAAGCGCCTCGGAAACCGGGAATCGTCTGAAAATTTTTCGCGAGGGCAATCTGAAAGGAAGACGAATCCCTTGGCTGGCCCGCATCTCCCATACCATATCCGCATAGCTGCCGCAAACGATTGAAAGCAACTACAAAAGTCATACTACGAAGGGAGGCTTTGGAAAAATAGAGGCAGGAACGCGGGGAAAATCGAGTTGACAAACAGCCAATTGGCCTTGCGGGCGCTATCTCGTTAGGCCCTGTAAGTCACTAGAATCATTGATGGTAAAATATATGCGAAATAGCAATGAATCTCCGGCCGATTCCACGCCAGGGGCCACGAGGAAGGCAGTACAACGGGCGAGCAAAGCTGAGGCCGGGATCCATACTGGCGAGCTGAACGGCGGCTGTAGCGGCTCCAGGATGAGAAATTCCGAGAGAAGTGTTGCGGTGGCTGTCCGTTTGCGCCTGTTGCAAGCTATCATGCCGGATACAAACCAGCCTTCCAATTCAGCCACGCTGTGACGAGTCGAGCCGTCAGGCGGCGTGCTTCGGTCAGTGCCAGTTGCGGCTTTTGCATCTCCTCAAGGCGCTTCAGTGCCTTCCTGCCTTGTTGGGAGTTTCGAGCATGACGATAGAGCGTTGCAGTGCTGCAGAACCACTCAATGTCATCGGATGGCCAGCTCGGGATGACGTGCCGATCGCCTTGAATCATCTCCCATGCCTTCCAGAGGTCAAACCAGTCGGGGTCCCGACCCAAAGCGTGGAGAATATCCGTAACCGAATCCGCGTCAGCCCCGTCCGCCAGCGCGATCCAAGTTGCCGGCCGAGGTGGCTTATCTTCGGGAGGAATGGGCACCTCGTCTGGCCCCATCACTACCAGCCCCTTTGCCTCAAGCCGTCCGCCTCCTTGGAGAACAGTAAGAGAAGCGTAGTTCGTTCCATGGTTCCAATTCCCCGCAGCGTCCTGCTCGTACACCAAGGCGGTATTGATGTGCGATCGGTCCGAATCAAGCGCGAAAGTGGCCCCGTTAATCAAGGCCATTAGTCGCTGGGCCACCGCGAGTGCATCCGGGCCGGAGGCAGCGTCATTGAGATCGTCTGCCATGAGTGCAGTGATTTTGCGGTCGGGTGGAACCTCCAATTCAACGACCCGAGGCGGACCAGCATTGAAGATGCGACGGAGATCCGCCAATGCGGAGGTCTCACCCTCCAAGCCTACCGCGCGCGTGATGTTTTTTGCCAAGTCAAACCTCCTCAGCGGATCCCGACGGGCAGGGGACCGTTTGGACGCTTTTGCGTGATGCTCGAGCTGCGGAGAACGCTGCCGAAGGTGGCCTTTTCGCTGGACAACTTTTGGCTTTTCACAAATTGCCCAAAGTCAGCCCGAAATCGCAGGGCAGCGCTATAAGGCCGACTCGGATGGCCCGCATGTGTTCCGGAGCGAACGGGGCGGGCCGATGAGCCCGGACGCGGTGCAGGTGATTGCAAGGAGAGCGGGCGGGCTGGCCGGGTTCGGATTCCGAATGCATCCCCATCAGCTCCGGCATGCTTGCGACTTTGCTTTGGCCGAAGACGGCACGGATACACGGCTGATACAGGATTGCCTTGGCACAAGGATATCAAGAACGCAGTTATTTATACGGAAACCAGTCAAGGGTGACTGACCAGTGTCCGAGTGCATCAAAGCAATGGGGGAGGCAACGACATGGGCAAGCACGAGCAGTATGGGAAGCAAGTCCTACGCGCAGCAGCACTTCAGAGTCTTATGAATGGGGCGACCGTCAGAATTGATCACGGCGCTGGAGATCCCGCCGTGATAGACGCGACAGTCGGCAACATTGCGGTTCAAATAGAGGCAAGGACACCAAAACAGGTACGCGGTGCTATTCCCGATTTGATCTGCCGTCCGCGTCCAAAAAACTGCTCATGCTTTTGTCCCTCAACCCAGCCTCTCCAAAAACTGCAGTTGCGCAGTGTCAGAACATCCTTGGGCGTTTTGCCCCCGGGGCTCCTACCGAGTCGTGTTCCTGAAAGATGACGGCCACGATCCTCAGCTTGCCAATGATGAAATGATTGTCGCAACTGCTCTTGCGGACCTTGGGATAGGACCGGCAGGATCGACGGCAGGCACGTGGTCGGCCTTTTGCCTTAAAAAAGAAAGTGTCGCCGCAGAGTTTAGAGCATAAGTGCCGGGGCATTTGCTGTGCAAATGCGGGCGCCGGCCCGGGCGATTCTGAAGCGACTTGTCGGAACCTCATTTTATTCACTTGCTTGGCGAAACCGCAGAACGCTCTCGGACTCAGGAATTGTGATTATTGTGAGACCGAAGAGGCAAGCGCACGTGCCGCGCTGTCGCCATCGATTCGCCATTGGAAAGCTTTGCGGGCCTCGCATCGATGCAGGCTGTGGAAGATTGGAGATTGCATATGTTGATCCAGACATGGCGACGCTTGAGATTGCCGCTCCTGCTGATTGCGATGGCCGCGCTCGGCGGGTGCTATTACGGCCCGGGCCCCTACTATCATCACGGGTGGGGCGCCGGCTATTGGCACGCTCCCGGCCCCTACTACCATAACGGGTAGGGAAACGAATGAGTCTGCGGGTTCAGCCAATGTGACGGCGATATAGGCCCGCATTGCGAAGGAAGGCGCACGCATGGGGTCAGGGCCTCTTCGTGAAAACGTGGGGCCGGCAATCACCGAACGGCTTCTCCTGGCCGTTCTGAATGACCCCATCGAGGCTGACAGCGCGGAACAAGGTCTCGATATCCTGGCGACGCGCCTGGGGCGTTTGCGGGCAAACGCGGGAGCCGACGTGCCGCGAACGCTCATTGCCGCAGCGATAGCGGATGGTGTGCGGAAAGGGCTGATACAGGAGCCTGTGCGGCTGGTTGAAGGTGCCTTGCACTGCTTCTGGCGCCTGGAGCTGACCGCCCATGGTAGGGCTCAGGCGCCACGTTCACAGTAGAGCAAACCAATGCCCTGCTTCGGGAAGATTTCCCCCGCATGGATGGGCTCGCCTGGACGGTGCCCGGCCCGGCAGGGAGGCAAGGAAGGCGGCGCGACTCGGTAAATCTCTTTTACGAGACGCCGTGCCACAGACCTGCTGAGGCTTTCCTGGCGGCTTCCCTTGAACGGCCATTGAATATCAATTCATGGTCGCAGTCATGGGAACGCGCTTTGGTGGTTATTAAATATGTAAATAAATCAATGCGCTAATAGGCAATTTCTGGTGGAGGGGGTTGGATTCGAACCAACGTAGGCGTGCGCCAACGGATTTACAGTCCGTCCCCTTTAGCCACTCGGGCACCCCTCCGCCGCGCGGCCTATGGCCGAACGGCGCGCTTGTCAACGAACCGGATTTCGTGCTGACGGCAGTGCGCTCATGTGGCAGGCCCCGTTATCGCGCTCCGCGATCTGCTCTATAGGGGCGCGATGATGGACCATCGCCCGCCCGCCCGCCGTCATGGGCCCCCCCCACGGCCGGCACGGCCGGAGGCGCCGCGCGGGGGGATGTGGCTCTATGGCCTGCACGCGGTTGCCGCGGCGCTCGTCAACCCGCATCGCCGCGCGCGCCGCCTCCTTCTCACCGAAGAGGCCGAGGCGGCCCTCGGACCGCAGGTTGGCGGGCCTTGGCCGCTCGCGCCCGAGCGCACCGATCGCGGCCGGCTCGACCAGCTTCTCGGCCGCGGCACCGTCCATCAGGGTGCGGCGCTGCTCGTCGATCCGCTGCTCCAGCCGCCGCTTGCCCAGGTTCTCGCGCGACCGGGTCCGCTCCTGGTGCTCGACCAGGTTTCAGACCCAAGGAATGTCGGCGCCATTCTCCGCTCGGCCGCCGCTTTCGGCGCTGCCGGCGTGATCGCCCAGGAGCGCAACGCGCCGGACGAGACCGGCGCGCTCGCCAAAGCGGCCTCGGGCGCGCTCGAGACCGTGCCGCTGCTGCGGGCGGTGAACATTGCCCGCACTCTGATCGCGCTGAAGGCCGCCGGCTGCTGGACAGTGGGCCTCGCGCCGGATGCGCCTGCCCCGATCGCCGGGCCCACCCTGCAAAGCCGGCGTGTGGCCCTCGTGCTCGGCGCGGAGGATGAAGGGCTGCGTCGGCTCACCCGCGAGACCTGCGACGAGGTCGCCCACCTCGCCATGCCCGCGCCCGCCGCCGGGCCGGCGATGCCGAGCCTGAATGTCGCGGCGGCCGCCGCGATCGCGCTTTACGAAATATCCCGCCCGAAGGACGCCCCGGCACCATGAGCATGACCGCCGCCCAGGCCATCGCCGAGGAGCTTTTTGCCGCGCGCCAGGCACACCAGAAGCTCGCCGTGCTGCCGGAGGTCCTGCGCCCGGCGGACGTGGCGGCGGGGGTGGCGGCCCAGCACGCGCTTGCCGGGCGTCTCGGCGCCCTGCCACCGGGCGGCTTCAAGATCGGCGCCACGGCTGAGCATATGCGCGTTTATCTCGGCCTTGCCGGTCCCATTGCCGGCTTCATGGCGAAAGGCGACATCCATGCCAGCGGCATCCGCCTCCGCTTCGCCGATTTCCAGTCCCCCGGCGTGGAATGCGAAATCGCGGTGCGGCTCGCCCATGATCTCCCGCCCGGGCCGTGCGAGCCGGCGCGTGCCGCCGAGGCGGTGGACACGGTCTCGGCTGCGATCGAAATCGTCGAAAACCGCTATCCGGATCTCAAGGAATTCGGCACGCCTTCCCTCATCGCCGATCAGGTCTTCCATGCCGCCGCGGTGACCGGCGCGGCCGAGCAGGAGTGGCGCAAGCTTGATCTCAAGGCGATCGAGGGGCGCATTCTCGTCAATCAGGCCGAGCGGGGCCGCGGCAAGGGCGGGGAGCTGCTGGGCGACCCGATGGCGGCCCTTGCCTGGCTTGCGGGCTCGCCCTTCGCCGCCGGCTTCGGGGGGCTCAAGGCCGGGCAGATCATCCTGCTCGGCAGTGTCACCCCGCCCATCTGGCTGCTCGGTCCTGCTGCAGTCGAGGTTTCGTTCCCGCCGCTGCCGCCGGTGTTCCTCACGCTCGAATAGATCGGGCCGAACCAGATCGAGCCGGTGGGTGGTCAGCTCTTCGATTTGGACAGCAGCGCGTCGATCGCCCGAGCGAGCGCCACATCCCGCTCGGTGAGCCCGCCGGCATCGTGGGTCGCGAGCGTAATGTCCACCCGGTTCCAGACATTCGACCATTCGGGATGATGGCCGTGCTGCTCAGCCAGCAACGCCACCCGGCTCATGAAGCCAAAGGCTTCCGAAAAATCGCGGAAGCGGAAGCTCCGCTGGATCGCATCCCGCCCTTCGGCCATCGTCCAATCCGCCAGCTCCTTCGCCAGCGCCGCACGCGCCGCGGCATCCAGGATTTTCACCATCCATCTTTCCTCCTTGACTTGAATTCGGCCGGCCACTTGACCCGGCGTGCGGCGGACCTGCCAAAATAGGCGGCCATGCCCGCCGATGCGCCCGGCTTTGTCCTGCCCCCGTCGCTCGAGGACCTTACCATCCTCGCCGAAGCGACCCTTGCTGCCATCCCCCCGCAGCTTGCCCGCCATCTCGATGGGGTTGGCATCATGGTCGAGGAACGGCCGGACGATGAGACACTCGAGGAAATGGGGATCGATTCGCCCTGGGACCTCACCGGCCTTTACCGTGGCACGCCGCTTGGCAGCCGAAGTGTCTCCGACCCCTCCCGCATGCCGGACATGATCTTGATCTACCGTGAGCCGATCCTGCTCGAATGGATCGAGACCAGCGTCGATCTCGGGCTTCTCGTGCAGAATGTGGTCGTTCATGAGATCGCGCATCATTTCGGCTTCAGCGACGCCGAGATCGAGGCGCTCGAACAGGAAATGAAGCCGCCGCAGCGTTAGAGCGTGATGACCGAAGGTGGAATCGCCGCAGGTCTCAATCACGCGAGAAGACAATGACCAAGGGCGGGATGGGCGAACGCGAGCGATCTCGTCACGCCCGAAGCGAAAAGACTATCGCCAGCAGCAGCCGTAATACCCGCCGCGCCAGCCGGGACGGCCCCACCAGCCGCCGCCGACGAAGACGCCGCCGGTCACCACCGGGCTGCCGTAATAGCCGTAGTAGCCATAGGCCGGATAGGCCGGCCCGTAATAGCATCCCGCAAGAGCAGCCAGCAGAAGCAAGGCCGCCGCGGGCAAAAAGCGGCGCACGCGTGACATTGTTTGCTTCCATCAATCTGATCGCCGAGACGTGATAATTTCGCGCCATCACGCCTTGGGCTTGTCCGCGCGATATGGGCGGCAATTGCGGCGAACCCGTGTTAATCCAGTGCTCGCACCGTGTATCTTTGTGTGGCTTTTTGCAACGGAAGGCGCAGTTTCGTCCGGGTGACGGAAATTTTTACAGGATGAAGTGACGAAGATCGCTCTTCGCGGCCATGGGTGCCACGCGCTCCTGCACATAGGCGGCATCGATGACGATGGTCTCGCCCGGGCGGTCGGAGGCCGAAAAACTCACCTCCTCGAGCAGGCGCTCGAGCACCGTGTGCAGGCGGCGCGCGCCGATATTCTCGACCCGCTCATTGATGTCCGCGGCGAGCTCCGCGAGCGCATCGATCGCATCATCGGTGAAGGAAAGGAAAACCTTCTCGGTGCCGAGAAGCGCCTCGTACTGCTTGAGCAGGGAATGCTCGGGCTCGGTGAGGATGCGGCGCAGATCGGCGCGCGAGAGAGAGGCGAGCTCGACACGGATCGGCAGCCTTCCCTGAAGCTCGGGCAGGAGGTCAGCAGGCTTGGCGAGATGGAAAGCGCCGGAGGCGATGAAGAGGATATGATCGGTCTTCACCGGCCCATATTTCGTGGAGACGGTGGTGCCCTCGATCAGCGGCAGAAGGTCACGCTGCACGCCCTCGCGCGAAACATCGCCGCCACGGAATCCCCCCTCGACGGTGCGGGCGCAGATCTTGTCGATCTCGTCGATGAAGACGATGCCGTTGTTCTCGGCATTGCTCACCGCCTCGCGGCTCATCGCCTCGGTATCGAGCATGCGGTCGGCCTCGTCGCGCTCGAGCGCGGTGCGGGCCGCCGAGACCTTCATCCGGCGCCGTTGCGGCGCGCGGCCGAACATGCCCTTCATCATCTCGGAAAGATTGATCATCTGTCCGGGCGGCATGCCGGGGATGTCGAGCTGGCCGATCGGCATGCCGGCCGGCTCGGCGACGCTGATCTCGACCTCCTTCTCATCGAGCTCGCCGCCGCGCAGCATGCGGCGGAATTTCGAGCGCGTCTCGGCCGAGGCGCCCTCCCCCACCAGCGCGGTGATCAGCTTTTCCTCGGCGGCGAGTTCGGCCTTGGCCTGCACGTCCTTGCGCGCGGCATCGCGGCGCATATTGATGGCGACATCGACGAGATCGCGCACGATGCTTTCGACATCGCGCCCGACATAGCCGACCTCGGTGAACTTGGTCGCCTCCACCTTCAGGAACGGCGCCTCCGCGAGCTTGGCAAGGCGGCGCGCGATCTCGGTCTTGCCGACGCCGGTCGGGCCGATCATCAGGATGTTCTTCGGCATCACTTCCTCGCGCAGCCCTTCGGAGAGCTGCGCGCGACGCCAGCGGTTGCGCAGCGCGATCGCGACGGCGCGCTTGGCATCGTTCTGGCCGACAATGAAACGATCGAGTTCGGAGACGATCTCGCGTGGCGAGTAGCTCGGCGCGTCCATCCTTCAGAGCGTTTCCAAGGTGATGTTGCGGTTGGTGTAAACACAGATATCGGCGGCGATCTCGATCGCGCGGCGGGCGATCTCGGCAGCGCTGAGCTCGGGGACGGGCAGCAGCGCGCGCGCCGCGGCGAGCGCGAAATTGCCGCCCGAGCCGATGCCGATCACGCCGTCCTCCGGCTCGAGCACGTCCCCGTTGCCGCTGATGAGAAAGCTCCGCTCGCGATCGGCGACCGCCATCATGGCCTCGAGCCGGCGGAGATAGCGGTCGGTCCGCCAATCCTTCGCGAGCTCGACGGCGGCCCTTTCGAGCTGGCCGGGGAATCGCTCGAGCTTCGCTTCCAGCCGCTCAAGCAGGGTGAAGGCATCCGCGGTGGCGCCGGCGAATCCGGCAAGCACAGCGCCGCCGCCGATGCGGCGGACCTTGCGCGCATTGGCCTTGACGACGGTCTGGGCGAGGCTCACCTGGCCGTCCCCGGCCATGGCCACCGCGCCGTCGCGACGCACCGCAATGATCGTGGTGCCGTGCCAGCCGATCGGGTCGGGCACGGCGGTCGGAAGGGAGAAAGAAGACATCGCGCCGGAAATGGCCCGCCACGAGCGGCGGCGCAAGATGGCGCATTCCGGACCCGCATCCCGCCTGGCGCAGCTCGCCGGCCAGCACACGTTTGCCATCACGGGGTTTGGAACTGCTGCCGGTTTGGGCTAGTGCTCGTTCATGAACCGCACCGCCGCGATCCACAGGGTGACGACCGAGACCGACATCCGGCTTGCCCTGCTCCTGGAGGGCAGCGGCAAAGCCGAGATCGCGACCGGGATCGGCTTTCTCGACCATATGCTCGGGGCCTTCGCCCGGCATTCGCTCTTCGACCTCTCCGTCGCCGCCAGGGGTGATCTCGAGATCGATGCGCACCATACCACCGAGGATGTCGGTATCGTGCTCGGCCAGGCGCTCAAGGAGGCGCTCGGCGAAAAGCGTGGCATTCGCCGCTTCGGCCAGGCGCTGGTGCCGATGGACGAGGCACTGGCGGAGGCGGTGATCGATCTCTCGGGCCGACCGCACCTTTCCTGGGATATCGCTTTCCCCATTCCGCGGCTCGGCGGGATGGAGACCGAGCTGTTCCGCGAATTCTTCGCGGCGGTGGCGACGAATGCCGCGCTGACCCTGCATCTCAGCGCTCGCGCAGGAGAGAATGCGCACCATATCGCGGAAGCAACCTTCAAGGCCTTCGCGCGCGGGTTGCGGATGGCGGTCGAGATTGACCCGCGCATGGGCGATGCGGTTCCCTCGACGAAGGGGCTTCTATGAGAGTGTTCACCGCCCATACGCGGCTGGACCGGAACCCGGAGCTCGTGGTGGAGAGCTTCCGGTGGGGAGCGCTGTTTTTCGGGCCGCTCTGGCTTGCCTGGCACCGGGCCTGGATCCCGGCAGCGCTGGCGGCCGCCGCGCTCATCCTCGTCCTCACCATGCCCGGCGGCGCGGTGCGCGATGTCCTGCTTCCGGCGCTTGTGATCCTGTTCGGACTGATCGGCAATGATGCGCGGCGCTGGTCGCTCACACGGCGGGGCTATGTGCTGACGGATGTCGTCGCGGGGCGCGACGAAGATGCGGCGGTGGCGCGGTACCTGGCGGAGAGGCCGGAACAGGCGGCGCGACTGACATGAGGAGCATCCCATGAAGGTCGCTGTCGTCGATTATGGCAGCGGCAATCTCGCCTCGGCCGCCCGCGCCCTGGAGCGGGCGGCCGCGGAGGCGGGCATCTCCGCCAAGGTACGCATCACGGAAGCGGCCGGGGACGTTGCGGCTTGCGATCGGATCGTGCTGCCGGGCCAGGGGGCCTTCGCCGATTGCGCGGCGGGCCTCGCCGCTGTGCCGGGTATGCGCGAAACGATCGCTCGCGCCACGGCCGACGGCACCCCGTTTCTTGGCATCTGTGTCGGCATGCAGCTGATGGCGGAGAGGGGGCTCGAGCATCGCATCACTCCGGGCTTCTCCTGGATCCGGGGGGAGATCGCGGCCATGCCGGCAGACGGCCTGCGCATGCCACAGATGGGATGGAACGCGCTCTCCTTTCCGGCCGGGGCCCGGCATCCGCTGCTTGCTGGGCTGGCGCCCGGGCAGCATGTCTATTTCGTGCACAGCTATGCGCTGGCCGGCGCCGATCCCGGGGACGTGCTCGCCACCACCGAGTACGGCGGGGAAGTGGTTGCGATGGTGGCGCACGGGAACCGCGCGGGCACGCAATTCCATGTCGAGAAGAGCCAGCGTGTCGGGCTAAGGATCCTTGCCAATTTCCTGAGCTGGACGCCGTGAAGGCAGGTGCGCATGAACGAAGCCGATCCGATGGCCGGGGCGCGGCCGGTCGTGCGCCCGAGAATCACGGTGGAATCGGTCACCGAGTTCACGCCGGATGACCTGAATGCGCTCTGCGAGGCCGCCAACGCGGCGATCATCGACGGGGGCGGTTTCGGCTGGATCAACCCGCCCGAGATCGGGGTGCTGGCAAGCTATTTCCGTGGCGTGCTGCTGGTGCCGGAACGCGAGCTCTTCGTCGGCCGGCTCGACGGGGTGATCGTCGCCTCCGCCCAGCTCGTGCTGCTGCCCCGCAACAACGAGGCGCAGCGCTTCAGCGCCACGCTGACGCACGCCTTCACGGCACCTTACGCGCGCGGGCACGGGATCGGGCGGATGCTCGTGCGCAAGGCCGAGGAGCGGGCGCGGATGCTCCACCGCTACGTGCTCAATCTCGATGTGCGGGAAACGCAGGAAGCGGCGATCCGGCTTTACGAATCCATGGGCTTCGAGCGCTGGGGGGTGCATCCGGCCTATGCCCGGGTGCGCGGGCAGACGGTGCGCGGGTTCTTCTATTGCAAGCTCTTGGGGCGTCGCGGCCGCGCGTCTGCCGAGACCGGCGAAAACAACGAAGGGCCCGGCGAGAGGCCATGAGCGAACTCGCGCTCTACCCCGCGATCGACCTCAAGGAGGGCAAGGCGGTTCGGCTCCGCCGCGGGGAGATGGCGGAGGCGACCATCTACTCGGATGCGCCGGAGGCGGTGGCGCAGGACTTCGCGGCTGCCGGGTGCCGGTGGATCCATGTCGTCGATCTCGACGGTGCCATAGCCGGCCGGGCGGTGAACGGGGCCGCGGTGCGTGCGATCCTGAAGGCGGTTTCCGTCCCGGTGCAGCTCGGCGGCGGGATTCGCAACATGGCGGCGATCACGGGATGGCTGGAGGCGGGCGTGAGGCGCGTGATCCTCGGCAGCGCCGCGGTGAAGGCGCCGGATCTCGTGCGCGCGGCCTGCCGGAACTTTCCAGGCCGGGTGGCGGTCGCGATCGATGCGCGGGACGGGCGGGTGGCTGCCGAGGGCTGGGCGGAAACGACGGAGATCGAAGCCGCGGAGCTTGCGCTGCGCTTCGAGGACGCGGGCGCCGCGGCGCTGATTTATACGGATATCGGGCGGGACGGGATGCTCGCGGGGCTCGATCTCGAACGGACGATCGCGCTCGCGCGGAGCGTCCGCACACCGGTGATCGCCTCCGGCGGGGTGGGAAGCGTGGTGGATCTCGAACGGCTGAGGAAGAAGGCGGAAGGCTCGCTCGCCGGCGTCATCGTCGGACGCGCGCTCTATGACGGCAGACTGGGGATTGCCGAGGCTTTGGAAGCGCTGGGAGCGTGATATACGGCGATGGCGAGCGGGGTACCGGCCATTTGATGAGCTGTAATCGTTTCCAAGCCTTGCCCGATTCCGATTGAGAGATTCAAAACCCCCTCCCGAAGGAGTTCACGCCGCTGCTGAAGCTCAGGATCATTCCCTGCCTCGACGTGAAGGAAGGGCGGGTCGTCAAAGGGATCGGATTCGTCAGCCTGCGTGACGCCGGAGACCCGGTCGAGCAGGCCGAGATCTATGACCGTGCGGGAGCCGACGAGCTCACCTTCCTCGACATCACTGCGAGCCATGAGAACCGCGACACGATGGTGGACGTGGTGCGGCGGACCGCGGCGAAGATCTTCCTCCCGCTTACGGTCGGCGGGGGTATCCGCTCGATCGGCGACATGCGTGGGATGCTGCTGGCCGGGGCGGACAAATGCAGCATCAATTCCGCGGCGGTCGCCCGGCCTGAGCTGATCGGCGAGGCGGCGGAGAAATTCGGCAGCCAGTGCGTGGTGGTGGCGGTGGACGCCAAACGAACCACTGCCGGCGGCTTCGAGGTCTTCACCCATGGCGGGCGGCGCGGGACCGGGATCGACGTGATCGGCTGGTGCCGCGAAGCGGAGCGGCGGGGAGCGGGAGAAATCCTGCTCACCAGCATGGACCGGGACGGCACCGGCGAAGGGTTCGACCTCGAGCTTCTGCGGGCGGTCGCGGGCGCGGTGCGGGTACCGCTGATCGCGTCCGGAGGCGTGGGGCAACTCGATCATTTCGTCGCGGGAGCACGGGCGGGGGCGAGCGGGTTGCTTGCGGCGAGCGTCTTTCATTTCGGCACCTTCACCATCGGCGCGGTGAAGGAAGCCCTGGCAAAGGCGGGGCTCGCGGTGCGGCCGGCCGCCGAGGCGGCGTGAGGCGAGACGATGGGCAAAGGTGCCAAGCACACGCGGCGGAACGGCGAGGCGGACCCCGCCAAGCCGGGAAAGAGGAACAAGGCTCATACGCCCATGCCGCCGCCCTTCCCGCTGCCGGTTGGAATGGGCCAGGCGCCTTCGTCCGCGGTGCTGGAGCGGCTCTGGGGGGTGGTGATGTCGCGGCGGGATGCCGACCCGGCGGTGAGCCACTCGGCCCGGCTGCTTTCGCGCGGGATCGCGAAGGTCGCGCAGAAATTCGGCGAAGAGGCGGTGGAGTGCCTGATCGAGGCGGTGGCCGGCAATCGCGCCGCGCTGATCGGCGAAAGCGCGGACGTGCTCTACCACCTGATCGTGCTCTGGGTGGCTTCCGGCGTCCGCCCAGAGGAGGTGTGGGCCGAGCTGATGCGGCGCGAGGGGGTCAGCGGAATCGCCGAGAAAGCGGCGCGGGGCGCGGCGAACGGGCTCGGGAAGATTCCCTGAATCCTTCCGCGCGTTCGGAATGACTCCAGCCTGGTGATTTTTCACGCCACCCGCATTCCCCTGTGATTTCGAATCGAATGTGTTTTCGAAACGGAAAACAACGGCTGGGCCGGACGATTGGCCGCGGCGAAGGGATTTCGAGATCGCGGTTCATCGACATCGCCGGAGCGCGATCGCCGAAGGAGAGGTCACCGAACGTCTCTCTTGCGCGGGAAAACAAATGGGTAAAGCGGGATCAGTAAGCGAGAGCGAACGCATCCCGTTTCAGACGTCTCCGGGGCGGCACGAATCCCGTGCACCGTCTGAAGCAAACGACGGATCATTCTAGAGCAGATCGCGATCAGATGGAATCGGCTGATCGCGTGAAGATGCTCGCAAAACAAACACATAGAGCGGATTGCGTGAGCCCGTGCAAACGCAATTCGCTCTAGAGGGTGATGATTTCAGGTCATCACGCTCTTGCTTTGTTTTCTCGATCAATTTCATGGTTTCCCCTTGGGCTTCCGCCTGGGGCCTCCCCTCGGGCTTTGGCAGATCGCTCCGCGCCGGGGTCCCCGCGAACGTGTTCGCGGGGACCCCGATCCACCAAAAGCCATATTGATCTGGCTGCCGCCGACCCGTCGATTCCCGAACTCGTGATTCCCGAAACGGGCGAGCTCCTTTTCCTCACGCTTCTCGATCACGACGTGAGTGGGCGCGCATGTTGGCCGTGGCTTGACATGAAACATGACGAACATCATGTTTAGCCGCGAGTGCCGACCACGGAGTTTCCGATCTGATGACCTTGACCCACAACACCGCTCCGACCCTGTTTATAGAGGCTTCTGGCGTGCGATATGCCCATCGCCGCTTTGGTGCGGCGACAGGCGTGCCCCTGGTCTTCCTGCAGCACTTCCGTGGAGGGCTGGACAATTGGGACCCGCTTGTGACCGACGGGCTGGCGGCAACGCGGCCCGTTATCCTCTTTAACAATGCCGGCGTGGCGAGCTCCGGCGGAGAGCCGGCGGACTCAGTGGCCGGCATGGCTGCGCATGTGCTTCGCTTTCTCGATGCCATGGGACTCAAGCAGGTTGATGTGCTGGGATTTTCTCTGGGCGGGTTCGTTGCGCAGCAATTGGCGGCTGATGCGCCGACACGTGCTCGCCGCCTGATCTTGGCGGGAACAGGCCCTCGCGGTGGTGAGGGGATGGACAGCTTGTCCCCGGATGTGCTGGCACACGCCACCACGCCTGAATCATCGGAAGAGGACTTCCTCTACCTGTTCTTTGCGCCGAGCGAGACGAGCCGCAGTGCGGGCCGGGCCTTTTGGTCCCGACGTCATGAGCGCAAGGACCAGGACCTGCCCAGTTCGCCTGCGGCAATGCAGACGCAGGGCCAGGCTATCGCAGCGTGGGGAGCGCCTGCCGAGCCATCCTCTCAGGGCCTGGACCGCATCAGACAGCCGACCCTGGTCGTTAACGGCCACAATGACATCATGGTGCCGACGATCAATTCATTCCGGCTTCAGCAGGGGCTGCGCAACGCAACTCTGATACTGTATCCGGACTCCGGCCACGGCGCCTTGTTCCAATATGCTCGACAGTTCGTTCGATCGGCGACCGACTTCTTGAACGCGGACTGATCCCCGAACGTCTGGACCTTCGAGACGAAACCTGAACCAGGACCAATATGATGCCATTGCGCTGGCGCACTCGTCAGGGCGAGCGGCTGCCCGATGCAGCACCGATCCAACAGGTCTTCGCCAAGCCCGAAGCCTCGTCCCGCCGCGCCGAACCGCGGACTCGCGCAAGCCTGCGCATGGGCTCATCCAAATTCCTCCATGGATTTGTTTTGCCTGCATCTTCGCATGTTGAGACGATTCCGTCCGGTCGCCTTCCGCTCCAAGCGGCATCGCGTTCGAGGCGGGAGCCATCGGTGGATTTTCGCAACAATCGTAATATTTATCAATTCCCGCTGAAATCGTTCTGAAGCGTTCGCGGGCCATACCATCCGCGTTCCGCGGCGAAGAGCCCCGCGCTTTCTGGGATTGGAGGATCACGATGTTCCATCGGTTCGGTGTGCTGGCAGTCGCGCTTGCGCTGCTCGTCGCCGGGAATGCTCGTGCCGATGCGCTCAAGCCGACCGAGGCCAAGATCGTCGATCTCGGGACGGTCAGCGGCGTCGTCTATTACACCGTGGAGCCCACGGGGTACCGCGTGGTCGCCACATTGCGCTCCCTGGATCATTCTCCCGTGGTTTCGCGCGTGGTGCGCCTTATTGTTACGCTGGCGCCCGAGCAATCCATCACGCTCTCCACCCCCCGCGCCGCAGGCGAGCCGGCGATCGAGGTGCGATTGGTCCGTCACGGCGGGCAGGTGTTCGTCGAGGATGGCGGGCCGGCCGAGGAGGGGACATTTGCTTCGCATGCTACGGCAGTGCGCGAGAACGGGATGACCGAAGAAGGAATCACCACAGGTCTCTCTCACGTGATAAAACAATGACCGAGAGCGGGATGGGGAGCGATCCCATCCTGCTCCAGGGATCTGTTTGCCGCGAGGGTGCGAGGATCTTTGATCCTCACGCCCTCGGCTTGTTTTTGCCGATCTTCAACCACCCGCCGAGGCGGCATGAACGAGATCGTCACCGTTCAAGGCTTCGAGAGAGACCCGAGCGGTCTCGGGAACGAGCATTTGCGTAAGGAGAGCGCCCAGTATTGATAACGCTGCCAGCAATATGATCACGCCGACTTCCCCAAGACGGATGAAAAGAACCGGGAAAAGGAAGGCACTGATGGAGGCGCCGATCCGCCCACCAACGACTGTGATGCTTTGGCCAACGGTACGGATGCGAGTGGGGCTCAGCTCGACACCGAGAATCCCCGCCCCGCTCACCGCCGCGGCGCCGTTGATCGCGACATTGTAGAGACCGAAGACGACGAAACCGAGAATGGGCAACGCGACAAGCGACTGTTTCATTGTCGCGAAAATCGCGAGCATGACCGCGGCACCGATGAAGCCCCAAATTTGAAGCGGCTTTCGACCCACTTTGTCCAGCACGTAGAGAGCATAGAAGACGCAACTCGGGATGACGAAGATCGCCTGGGTCAAAAGCGCGAATTCGATCGGTCCCATGCCAAGGCCCTTCGCGATGAGCGACGGGCCGAACAGAATGCTGGAATAGATAACGATATCGAACACAAGCCAGAGCAGGGCCGCGGAAAAGATGAGTCGCGCATGTTGGGCGAATACAACGCCAAATGGGCGCGAATCTTCCATGGGAGCGGTGACTGTCCGGCCACTGATCGTGCGCATGACTTCCGCTGCCGCGCCTGGATCGGCGGCGAGACGCGCGAGATAGCGGGCCGTCTCCGGCATGCGGCGGCGGAGATAAAGCACCGAAAAGGCCGGGATCGCCCCGGCCGCAAGCACGATGCGCCACTGCAAGTCGTGCGAAAATCCGAAACCCGCGAGGATCAGGTTCAATATCGCAGCCGTGAAAGCGCCGAGCGGCCACATCACCCCGAAACCGATACCAAGCGTTCGGCCACGGTCGGCGCGATTGGCATGCTCAGCCATGATGGTGGGGGAAAGCACGTAATCCGCACCGATGCCAATGCCGAGAACGAATCGGATTGCGATCAGCCATTCGAGATTCGGAGCAAAGGCCTGGGCGACTGACATGATGCCGATCAGCAGCACATCGAGGCCGTAGAATCGCTTGCGGCCATTCTGGCCCAGCAACCCAAAGATCAGTGCGCCGACGGCGGCGCCGACCAATGCGGAGCCGGCAAGAAAGCCGGATTCAATGCTGCCGATCTTCGCGATGCCAAAAGATGGGAGCACGAGCGGCAGGACGATGCCGATCGAGGAGAGGTCATATCCGTCGCAGAAGACACCGAGGCCGGTGGTGACGATCGCGCGCCAATGGAACGCCTTGAATTCCTGCTCGTCGATAGCCGAGAAGGCGGAAGACTGAGACATCATGATCCTCGCGGAAGTCCCGATCACTCCGTCATGATAGGGGGACCAGCCGAGTCATGAATGACAGCCATATGAAGCTTTTTGTTATTTTCCCCAACAAACAGCAATTTTTGCGTTTGTCTAGTTATCGTCAATTCGTGAATCTTGAGACGCGGACTGCCAGCCTAGACAACAATGCGTTTACCGTTGCGTCGGCAGCGATGCGAGCGCAATTCCGGCGAGGACGAGACCCGTCCCGAGAGCGAAGACGGGACCGATGCGATCGCCAAACAAGAGTGCCGACGCCGCGACCCCAATGATCGGCTGGAGATATTGTGTGCCGGCAGCTATGCGCGCCGGCAGCCGCCGCATTCCGGTAAGCCAGAGCCACATCCCGGCGACGGTTGTGAGCAGGCCGAGATAGAGAGCCACCCCTATCCCGCTCAGTGTCGGATGGAATGGAGCATGGAGCAGTTCGAATCCGGCCAGCAACGCAAGGCCAGGCAGGCCGGCAAGTGAGCTCCAGGCGGCGACGTCGAGAGCCGTGGTGCGGATGGCGAGCACGGTCCCAAGCACGTAATAGCTCGCGATGCTGAGGGAACAGACGAGCAGAAGCGCATCGCCGCCGAGCCCGCTTGAAGCAAACCTCCCGGGCTGTCCAAAAACCGCGCAGCCAACGCCGCCAAACGCAAACGCGAGGCCGAGGATGTGCCGTGGCATGAGCCTCTGGCCCAGCTTGAACACGGCGAGGATGACGGTGAAGAGCGGAATTGTGGCGGTGATGACCGTGGCGATTGCCGCGGAGGTTCTTGAAACGCCGAGAATTTGCGTCACCTGCCCAAGATCGACACCGGCCACGCCGAGCCCGATCATGGCAAGGAACATACGGGGTGGCGGCATGGGCCGGCCGAGGAGGAAAAGGACAAAGCACGGCGCCGCGACGAGGTAGCGAAGTGCGGCGAGCGTGAAAGGCGGAACGGATTCGAGGCCGAGCTTCATCGCCGGCACCGAAAGCCCCCAGATGACGACCAGTACGGCGAGACCGAAGAGGGGCAGGGCTTCGCTGGCCAGGCCGCCGGGGCCCGTTTCGGTGCCGCCGGAATTGATTGCCCGCGCGCGCCGCGCTGCCATGGCGGGGGCTTAGAACCCTTCGAGCACGATCTTCCCGCGCGCCCGGCCACTCTCGATCAGGGCATGCGCCCGCCTGAGATTTTTGGCGTCAATGCGCCCGAAATGCTCGGCGAGCGTGGTGCGAATGCGCCCTTGATCGACGAGATGAGCCATGGCGTTCAGGAGGCGGTGCTGCTCCACCATGTCGGGTGTTGTGAACAATGGGCGCGTGAACATCAGCTCCCAATGCAGGGAGGCCGATTTCTGCTTGAGCATGCGCACATCGATCGGGTCGGGGTCATCGATCAATCCGACCTTGCCCTGCGGCGCCACGGCTTCGGTGATTGCCTTCCAGTGCCGGTCGGTTGCGTTGGTGGAGAAGATATATTCGACGCCGCCTATGCCGATACGCTTGAGTTCGGCCGCGAGCTGGCCTGCATGGTCGATCACGTTGTGCGCGCCGAGCGAAAGGCACCATTCTCGCGTCTCCGGGCGGCTTGCGGTCGCGACCACCGTGACCCCGGTGAGCTGGCGGGCGAGTTGGATGGCGATCGAACCGACACCGCCGGCTCCGCCGATGATGAGGAGCACCCCTTCGCGGTGCGCGCTCAGCGGGATCTGGAGCCGGTCGAACAGCATCTCCCAGGCGGTGATACTGGTCAGCGGCAACGCCGCCGCTTCCGCGTAAGAGAGGGAAGCGGGCTTGTGGCCGACGATGCGCTCGTCCACAAGGTGGAGTTCACTGTTGCTGCCAGGACGGGCAATGCTGCCGGCGTACCAGACGGCATCGCCAACACCGAACAAGGTCACGTCCGGGCCGATCGCGGTGACCACGCCGGCGGCATCGAACCCGAGCACGCGCGGCTCCCCAACCGGATCGGCACGCCGGCGAACTTTCGTATCCACCGGGTTGACCGAGACAGCCTTCACCTCCACCAGGATGTCGTGGTGCCGTGGTGCCGGGTCCGGCAGCTCCACGTCGAGCAGCGCATCCTCCTCCGTCACGGGGCGGACATGGGTATAGGCGACAGCCCTCATCTTTCACCTCGCGCGACCGATGGAAGGGTGCTAGCCGAGAACCGACAGCGGGGAAATCCAGGGGACGCGTTCGGGAAATCGGCCAGGAGGTTCGCCCAGGAGGTTCGCATGGACGTCGCGACCATCGATCAGCAATACCAGCAGCTTCAAACCCAGGCGCAACAGACGATCCAGGAGATCCGAGAACTCGCCGGAAAGCTTTCCGACGCAGCCAAGGCCGGAAATCAGGATGCGCGGGAATGGCTATTGGACCTCAAATCCATCGCGCTTGCCCTCCAGGCCGAACAGAATCAGGTCGGGCTTCTCCTCCAGGCCCTGCACGGATTTGTCGCCAACCAGGGGGCCAATCAGGGGGCGATGATGCCGGCGCCGGCACAGAACCCCACGCAAGGACCCTGGAGCGGTGGTCCGCCGATGGGGGCAGGTTATCAGAGCGGTTTCGGAACCGGACCCATGGGTGGGGGGATGCTGGGTGGTTTCCTCAACTCGGGGTTTGGCCGTGCCGTCGAAATGGGCCTTGGCTTCGGCCTGGGGGACGATCTGATCAACAAGATCTTTTAACGGCGCCGCGAAAGCCACGTGGTTTGTCCCCCGCCCGAAAAAGTTCAGCCGGATTGAAGAGAATGGCTTTTGTTCTTGAAGTTGTCACGCCACTGACACAAATAAATATAACGAAAACAAATAGTTAACGCAGTCGCACAAAATCAGTGCGGGTTATGCACTCAGCGCCAAAAGGCTGTTCGGCGGCGGGAGAGGTCGAGTTCGCCCACAGATTTGTCCACAGCTTCGCAATGGCAGTGGGCGGAGGAAAGTGGCGTCGCACTCGGATCTTGAGATAGGGCCGTTCCGGACCAAAAATTACGGACATGGCAGAAACGGGAACAGTTTTGGGGACGGACGCAATCGCGGCGGCGCTGACGACCATGCCGGCCGTGCCCGGCGTGTACCGCATGCTCGATCGCCGCGGGGCTGTCCTTTATGTCGGGAAGGCGCGCGATCTGAAGAAGCGCGTCGCCGCCTATACGCAGCCGGGACGGCTGCCGGAGCGGCTCCGCCGCATGGTTGCCGAGACCGCTTCGGTGGAAATCGTGACCACCCATACCGAGGCCGAAGCCCTGCTGCTCGAGGCCAACCTCATCAAGCGGCTGAAACCCTGGTTCAACATCGTCCTGCGCGACGACAAGTCCTATCCGTGGCTGCTGCTCACCAAGGACCATGATTTTCCGCAGATCACCAAGCATCGCGGCGCCCGGCTGCGGAAGGGTGATTACTGGGGCCCCTTCGCGTCTGCGTGGGCGGTGAACCAGACCGTGACCACCATGCAGCGCGTATTTCTTTTGCGCTCCTGCGCGGACACCGTGTTCGCCAATCGTACGCGGCCCTGCCTGCTCTACCAGATCCGACGCTGCTCCGCGCCTTGCGTCGGGCGCATCAGCCAGGCCGACTACGCGAAGCTTGTCGCCCAGGCGGAGGCCTTCATGGCCGGTCGCGGGGCGGCGGTGCAGAAGGAGATGGCGGCCGAGATGGAGAAAGCGGCGGCTGCATTGAACTTCGAGCAGGCCGCGCGGCTGCGCGACCGCATCCGGGGCCTCACGCACGTCCAAGGGAGTGGCGTGGTCAACCCCACCAGCTTCGGGGACGCGGACGTGATTGCCGCCTGGCAGGCGGCTGGGCAGACGGCGGTCGAGGTCTTTTTCGTCCGCGGCGGCCACAATAACGGCAACCGCGCCTTCTTTCCCGCTCATGCCAAGGGTGAGACGGAAGGCGAAGTGTTGGGCGCTTTCGTCGGCCAGTTTTATGACGACAAACCGCCCCCGCCCCTCGTGCTGCTGAGCCATGAGCCGCCCGAACGGACGCTGATCGCCGAAGCGCTGACGATGAAGGCCGATCGGCGTGTTGCGGTGATCGTCCCGCAGCGCGGCGAGAAGCGGGCGGTGATAGAGCACGCCGCGGCGAACGCTCGCGAGGCGCTCGAGCGCAGGCTCGCCGAGGCAGCGGGGCAAGCGAAACTGCTGGCCGAGGTGGCGAGCCTCTTCGGCCTGCCGACACCCCCGGCGCGGATCGAGGTCTATGACAACAGCCACATCATGGGGACACATCCCTATGGCGTGATGGTGGTGGCGGGACCGCAAGGATTTGAAAAGGCGGCGTATCGAAAGTTTATGATCCGGGGCCCGATCGCGCCCGGCGATGACTATGCAATGCTGCGCGAGGTGTTCGAACGGCGCTTCAGCCGCCTTGCCGCCGAGCAGGCGGCCGGCGCGATGCCGCCGGCACCCGATCTCGTGCTGATCGATGGCGGCGCGGCCCAGCTCAAGGTGGCAGCCGAAGTGCTGCAGCGGCTGGGCCTCGGCATGCTTGGGATCGCGGCGATCGCCAAAGGGCCGGACCGCAATGCCGGGCGGGAATGGCTGCATCAGCCAGGACGGGAGCCGTTCCAGCTGCCGCCGACGAGCCCTGTTCTTTACTATCTTCAGAGGCTGCGCGACGAGGCGCACCGTTTCGCCATCACGAGTCATCGAAGCGGCCGGGCGCGCGGGCTTCGGCATAGCGAGCTCGACGAGATTCCCGGCATTGGGCCGGCGCGGCGGCGCGCACTCTTGAACCATTTCGGCTCAACGAGAGGGATCAAGGGCGCGGGGCTGACCGATCTCGAGGCAGCCCCGGGCGTGTCCCGGGAGACCGCCCGGCGCGTATATGCATATTTTCATCCGGGCGCGCGCCTCTCGGACGTTTCCTGAGGCCTCGCGGCGCACTAGTCTCAGGTGCGATGCTGACGGATCTTCCCAACGTCCTGACGCTTTCCCGGATCGCGGCGGTGCCGCTGGTCGTGATCCTTGCCGCGCTCCGCCGTCCATGGGCGGATCTTGCTGCCTGCCTGGTGTTCAGCGCTGCCGCCATCACAGACTATTTCGACGGCAGGATCGCCCGGTTCCGCCAGCAGCTATCGGATTTCGGCCGGATGCTCGACCCGATCGCGGACAAGCTCCTGGTGGGGGCGACGCTCATGGTCCTGGCCGGCGAAAGCCGGCTCGGGCTTTTCTTCAGCCTGTTCCCCGCGATCATCATCATGCTGCGTGAGATTCTGGTGAGCGGCCTCAGGGAATACCTGGCAGGGGTTCGCGCCGGGCTGCCGGTCACCCCGCTTGCCAAATGGAAGACCGGGTTCCAGATGGGCGCACTCGGCTTGCTGTTGGCCGGTGATCCGGCGGCGCGGCTGCTTGGCCTGGGATTCCTGCACGTCACCGCGATTGGCTGCTTCATGCTCTGGATCGCGGCGGGGCTGACGCTGATCACCGGCTGGGGTTATGTTGCAACCGGATTGAGCCATGTGATGCCGCCGGGGGCGGGCATGCCGGTCTCCTCCCTGCCGCAGGCGGGTCGGGCCGGCAGCGGAACCAAGGAGCCTTGAACATGCGGCGTATCGCCGTTGTCGGCATCCTGCTGCTGTTGTCGGGCTGCGAGGGGTTCAGCGGCTTCGTGAATGACACGTTCAGCCGCAACGGCGACCCGAATCAGCCCGTCGCGACGGCCGAAAACGTGCAACGGGCGAACGGCGGTCAGCCGGCATCGACGCCGATCGCGGTCCAGTCGGGAAATGTCTGGCCTGGCCCGATTCAGCCGCTGCCCTCGCTTGCAGACATCGCGAAGACCCTGCCGCAGTCCGAAGGCGTGCCGCTCCTGCCCGCGGTGCCGCCCGCGATCACGACGCAGCCGCGCACCGCCGTCCCCGTATTGACGGCACCACCATCGACCGTGCAGCCGGCGCCTGCTCCCAATCCGAGCGCAGTGGACGCGCCCAGCCTCCGCAAGGGGACGGAGATTCAGACCTCCCGCGGTCCGGAGGTGGTGTCCGGGGGGACAGGCAACTTCCTCACGCTGACATCGCCCAACGGAGAATATGCCGGCATCATGGTGCCGAACGGCAATGGAACGAGCACCATCATCCGGCCGGATGGCTCGGTGGAGACGGTGACCGAACCGCGTCCATAAGATGCTGCGGCTTCTCTATTTCGCATGGCTCAGGGAGCGGATCGGCCACTCCGAAGAGGAAGTGGTCCTGTCTTCTTCCGTACGCACAGTGGGAGAGCTGATGCGTTGGCTTGCAGCGCGTGACACTGTCCATGGGGCCGCATTTGCCAAGCCCGGCTTGATCCGTGCGGCGGTGAACCAGGAATTTGCAGGCCCTGAGACTGAACTCCGCGACGGCGACGAGGTCGCGTTCTTCCCGCCCGTGACGGGTGGTTGATGGCTTACGTTGCGGTGCAAGAGGCTGATTTCGACCCGGGCGCCGAAATCGCGAGGCTCACCGGGCATGCCGGTGGCGCCGGCGGGATCGGCTGCTTCATTGGCGTCGTCCGCGGGGAGGGAGGAGACCGCGCGATCACCGCCATGACGCTCGAACACTACCCCGGCATGACCGAGCGGGCATTAAGAGTGATTGCCGAGGAGGCGGAGCGGCGCTGGAATCCGTGCCGGGTGCGGGTCGTCCATCGTGTCGGGCGGCTGACACCGGGCGAACGCATCGTGCTCGTGCTCGTTGCCGCCCCCCATCGGAAGCCGGCACTCGCGGCAACGAGCTTTTTGATCGACTGGCTCAAGACCAAGGCGCCGTTCTGGAAGAAAGAGCATTTTGCCGACGGTTCGACCGCCTGGGTCGAGGCGCGCGCGGAAGACGCCGAAGCGGCAGCCCGCTGGGGTTAAATCGATATGGCATCACGTTGCGATCAGCCAAAGCCATGAAGTTGACCGAGAAAACAAATCTAGAACACGATCGCCGGGGGTGGAATGACCGCAGGCGTGAATCACGCGGGAAAACAAGTCGCGAGAGCGAGATATGTGGGTGCGGGCGGACGCATCCCGCATTAGCTCTGAAAACGTCGGGCGCCGCGCAGAACCAGGAACCCGGCAATCCCCGAAATCAGTGAGCCGAGGAGGACGGCCAGACGGACGTCGGGATTGTAGCCGTCAGCCGGGAAGGCGAGCGTGCCGATGAAGAGGCTCATCGTGAAGCCAATCCCTGTCAGCAGTGCCACACCGTGCATCTGTCGCCAGCTCGCCCCCTCGGGGAGCGCGGCAAGGCCAAGGCGCGCAACGGACCAGACCGTAACGAGAACACCGCATTGCTTGCCGACAAGCAGGCCAAGCCCGATACCGATCTGTATGGGGTCGGCGAGATCCTTGAGGCCGATATCGACGAGGGTGATGCCCGCGTTGGCGAAGGCGAAGACTGGCAGCACCCCGAACGCGACCCACGGATGGAGGGTGTGCTCGAGCCGCCGCAGTGGGGAGACGCCCGCCGCATCGAGAGGGATCGCCAGTCCGACGATGACCCCGGCAAGGGTCGCGTGAATGCCCGATTTGAGCACGCTTACCCATAGACAGAGGCCGATAAGCATATAGGGGGTGAGGCGGGATATGCCGGAGAGGTTCAGGATGACAAGGGCAATGACCCCGATCGCCGCGACGCCCAGCGCAACCGTGGAGAGATGGCCGGTATAAAACGCGGCGATGATGATGATGGCGCCAAGATCATCGATGATGGCGAGGGCCAGAAGGAACGTCTTGAGCGAAGGTGGCACGCGCTCTCCGAGAAGGGCGAGCACGCCAAGGGAGAAGGCGATGTCGGTTGCCGTGGGGATGGCCCAGCCTCGCGCCGCCCCCTGGCTGCCGGCGGTGACGGCGAGGTAAAGGAGTGCCGGCCCGGCCATGCCGCCGATGGCTGCGAGCGCCGGCAGTGCCGCGTTCGAGGGCCTCGACAATGCGCCCTGCAGCGCCTCTCGCTTGAGCTCGAGGCCGACCTGCAGGAAGAAGATAGCCATCAGCCCGTCATTGACCCAGAGCACGAGCGGCTTGGCAATGACGAGATGGCTGAGCTGAATTGCGACGGGAAGATCGAGCAACCGGGCGTACAACGGGCCGAGGCCGGAGTTCGCAAGGATGAGGGCCATTGCTCCAGCCGCGCAAACGACGATTCCGCCTGCGGCCTGCCATTCGAAGAACTGCGATGCTCGTTTCAGCGGCAAGTCGCTTCGCCTCCGGCGTGCGTTGGGGTATTGGCCAACGCGGGAGGGAGAAAGTGCCGGCCACGCGCGACCGGTGGCAATGATCGGCGGGTGGGCGGACCTGGTCTACCAACGGGGTGCAACCTGACCTACCGTTCCGCCAGCCGACAGAGGTGGAGAAACAATGTCTGAGGAAACGAAAGGCCTGCCGCTCGGCCATCTGCCGGGCACCCGCTACCCCGATGCGCGGATCGAAGTCCTGGACAAGAGATTTCCGCGCCAGGGGAATGCCGGGATCGAACGGATTGCGACGGGTTTTCGGTGGGCCGAAGGGCCCGTCTATTTTCGTGACGGCGGCTATCTCCTCTGGAGCGACATCCCGAACAACCGGATCATGCGCTGGCTTGAGGACGATGGGCATGTGAGCGTTTTTCGCGCGCCATCGAACTACTCGAATGGCAATACGCGCGACCGTGAAGGGCGGCTCGTGACCTGTGAGCATGATTCACGCCGTGTAACGCGCACCGAGCATAACGGGCAGGTCACCGTCATTGCCGAGCGTTACCGGGGCAAACGACTGAACGCACCCAACGACGTGGTCGTGGCTTCCGATGGAGCGATCTGGTTCACCGATCCCGGCTACGGGATCGACGGCGAGTACGAAGGCCATAAGGACGTTTTCGAGCTTCCGGGGCATGTCTATCGCTGCGATCCCGCTTCGGGAGAGCTCACGGTGGTCGCCGAGGATTTCGTGCGCCCCAACGGCATTGCCTTTTCTCCGGACGAAAAACGGCTCTATGTGGTGGATACTGGCGTCACCCATGGCGGGCCCTCTCACATTCGCTGCTTTGCGGCGGAAGGGAATCGGCTTCGTGACGGCCGTGTCTTCGCCGGGGATTTCGCACCCGGCATGAGCGATGGAGTCCGGGTCGATGTGGAGGGCAATCTCTGGTGCAGCATGGGCTGGGGCGATCCAGCCGAGGATGGCGTGCGCTGCTACACCCCGGAAGGCGAGCTGATCGGCAAAATCCACCTGCCGGAGGCCTGCGCCAATCTTTGCTTTGGGGGGAAAAAGCGAAATCGGCTTTTCATGGCCGGGAGCACCTCGATCTACGCGCTTTATCTGAACGTGCAGGGCGCGCAGCTTCCCTGAGCCGCGGCGTCCGGCCATCGGGCAAGACCACGCAGAGGAGGAAAGCCCGGGGGTTGCGACGAGAAGACCCTCTCTTGATTTGAGACGGGTTGGCGATGGGCACGAGTTGCTTGCTTCAGGCCCCGGGGCGGGAGGAAATTTTCCTGTCCCGAGCGCCAGACAGTGGATATTTGCTCCGCGCAAAGCTATGACGGCATTGGCTACGGTACCGCAGCCCTCGCGAGAATGTTGGCTGCGGGGAATGCCGTGCTGCAAGATCGGGTGACAGGGCACATGCCGCTGATCTTCATCGTTGATGACCTTTCCACCAACCGGCGCATCTATTCCCGCCTGGCGCAGTCGATTGGCGCGCATTGCAAGGTGATATCGTTCTCCGACCCGGCGCAGGCGCTCGCCGAGGCGGAAAAGACCATGCCCGATCTCGTCATCGCCGATTTCAAGATGCCGCTGATGGATGGCGCCGAAATGACCAGGGCGCTGCGCCAGCTGCCCGATGGCGGCGAAGTTCCGGTCATCATCATAACAGTCCATGACGATTATGATTTCCGGATTCTGGCGCTGCGTTCCGGGGCCACGGATTTTCTGCTCAGCCCGGTCGATCACGTCGAGTTCCTGACGCGTGCCAAGAATCTGCTCAAGCTTCGACGTCAGCAGGTGGTTTTGCGCCGCTGGGCCCGGGCGCTCGAGCGCCGGCTGCAATCGAGCGAGCAGGCCAAGGTGCAAATGCTGCGTGATAATCACGAAAGATTGATCCAGGTCATCGATACTGTGCCGGCAATGATCAGCGCGTCGGATGCCGAAGGGCGGCTCATTTTCACGAATGTCTGCCTGGCACGTTTTGCAGGCTCAGATCCGGCGACCCTCGCGGGACGGGAGCTTCGCGCGCTGTTCGGTGAAGCCTACGCCCAGCGCAACCGCAAGCTCGATGCGGAGGTCCTGGCGATCGGGGAGGCAACGCCGGAGTTCGAGGAGGAGCTGGTCGACTATAACGGGAGGCGGCGTTTCTTCATCACCACCAAATCGCCGTTGCGCAATGCCGACGGCAGTGTGGGCGGCGTGCTGACGACCTCCCTCGACATTACCGACCGCAAGCGCGCCGAGGAACGGCTGCATTATCTCGCCCACTACGATACGCTGATCAATCTGCCGAACCGGACTCTTCTCGGCGAACGTCTGGATGCCGAGCTCGCGCGGGTCGAGACCGAAGGGGGCATGCTTGCGCTGCACTTCATAGACCTCGATCGCTTCAAGGCCGTGAATGATGCTTTTGGCCATCACGTCGGTGATCAGTTCCTGAAAGTCGTGGCCACGCGGCTGAGCGCTTCTGTCCGGGCAAGCGATGTGGTTGCCCGCCTCGGAGGCGATGAGTTCGCAATCGTCCAGCCGAACATCACGAGCGAGGAGGACGCGGTCGCGCTGGCACGGCGCGTGATCGATGCCATGCGGCAGCCCTTCTTTTTCGAGAGGCACGAGCTGAAGGCGACAGCAAGCATTGGGATCACGATCTGTCCTCGTGATGCGACCACGGGCGACGATCTGTTGCGCAACGCTGATTTGGCCATGTACCGCGCCAAGAGCAGCGGCAGGGACGCCTATTGCTGCTTTGCCGACGAAATGCGTCGCCGGGCTGCAGGCATGATGGCGCTTGAGTCCGAGCTGCACGTGGCCCTGCAGAAAGAGGAGTTCGTACTTTATTATCAACCACAGGTGGAGATCGGCACGCGGCGCATCGTCGGGGTCGAGTCATTGCTGCGCTGGAAGCGGCCGGGCCATGGTCTCGTCCTGCCGAGCGAGTTTCTCTCTCTTGCGGAAGAGTCCGGATTGATCGTGCCGATCAACGAGTGGGTGCTCCGTGAAGCCTGCATGCAGGCCCGTGCCTGGACAAAGACAGACGGCACTCCCCTGCGGGTGGCGGTGAATTTGTCGGCCGAGCAGTTCCGCAAGCAAAATGTCAGGGATCTCATTCTGTCGGTTCTCGACGAAACCGGGCTTGATCCGGCGAATCTGGAGCTCGAGCTGACCGAGCGCGTGGTCATGGCGAATGTCGAGACCATGGCCCGCGAGATGCAGCAGCTTCATGACCTTGGCGTGCGGATGGCGATCGATGATTTCGGCACAGGGTATTCGTCTTTGACCTATCTGAAGATGTTCCCTGTGCACCGCCTCAAGATCGACCAGAGTTTTGTCAGGCCCTTGACCACCAGCCGCGCAGATGCCGCCATCGTGCGCGCGATCATCAATCTCGCGCACAGCCTCGGCGCTCAGGCCCTCGCGGAGGGGGTCGAGACCGCCGAGCAGTTGTGCCACCTTGCGGGTGAGGATTGCGACGAAGTGCAGGGCAATTACCTCTCGGCACCGGTGCCTGCGGAAGAAATAGGAGCGTTGCGAGAAGTCGGTCGGCTTGCCGTTCGCCCGAACGGTGCGCCGCCGGAATCGGCGAAGCCCGGAAGAGAACCCGCGGCCGCGGTGAGCGCCGTTCTGGGCGCCGGGGAGTAGCCAAGCCGCTTGCGCCTTCTCCATCCTGCCATTCGGCCTGTCGGACGAGCCATCACCCTTCACTTCGACGGAAAGGAGATCCCGGCGCTCGAAGGGGAGAGCGTTGCCGCCGCACTTTCCGCCTCCGGCCATCTTTCGTTTCGTCGCATGCCTTCCGGTGCGCCACGCGGTCTCCACTGCGGCATCGGCGCCTGCTTTGACTGCCTCGTCACCATCGATAGCCGCCCGGGTCAGCGCGCCTGCCTGGTCGCCGCCGCCGATGGCATGGAGGTGCAGAGCGGCGCCCCATCCTCCTTTGCGCCCCTCGCTCCTTTTCCCGCTCGATTCGAGCCCGAAACACATACCCCCGATGTCCTTGTCGTTGGTGGTGGGCCTGCTGGCCTTTCGGCGGCGATCGCCGCCCGAGAGGTCGGGGCTTCGGTCATTCTCCTCGACGAGCGGGCGAAGGCCGGTGGCCAATATCTGAAGCCGCTTGCCGCGAGCCACGCTTACGCCCACGGCGCGCCGGATGCTCAATTCCGTGAGGGGGATGCGTTCCGCGCGGCTTCTGCCGCGGCTGGCGTTGCGATCGAGACGGATGCGCTCGTCTGGGGCGCCTTTGCACCGGACGAGATCGCGGCGCTCGTCCATGGTCATGAGACGATCTTCCACCCTCGCCGCCTGATTCTGGCGCCTGGCGCGCATGAGTGCCCTGTCCCGCTGCCGGGCTGGACGCTTCCAGGCGTGATGACCACGGGCGCTCTCCAGACCCTCGCCCGCGCGGGGCGTGTTTGCCCTGCGGAACCGGTGGTCGTTGCCGGCAGCGGTCCGCTCAATTTCCAACTTGCCGCCGAGCTTCTCGCCAATGGAGTCCGTCTCGCCGGTCTGGTCGAAGCCGCACCCCGACCCGGCGCAGCCGCGCTTGCCGAGCTATGGGCACTCGCCCGTAGCGCGCTTGCTCTTCTGCGCACCGGCTTCGTCCATCTTCTTCATCTCAGGCACGCCGGCGTGCCGATCTTCTGGGCCAGCAGGATCGCCGCGATCGAGGGCGTAGACCGCCCCTCCGCCGTCCGCATCGAGACACCAGACGGCGAGCGCCGCATTGCCGCGGGCCTCGTCGCTCTCAATGCCGGCTTCCAGCCGGAAACCGCGTTCGCCCGCGCCCTCGGCGCGGAGCACCGTTTCGTCGATGCGGGGCTCGGACACCTCGCCACGATCACTGACGAAGAGGGAAGAACGAGTCTTCCGACGGTCTTCGCCGTCGGTGACGGGGCGGCATTTGGTGGGGCTCGCATTGCTGTTCTCCGTGGCCGGCTTGCCGGTCTCGCGGCCGCCCGCGACCTGGGGTTTCGCCTGCCTGCGGATCAGCTTGCCACCCGTCCTGCCCTTGCCCGCGCGGAAACCTTTCAGCGGGCGCTTTGGCGGATTTTCCCCCCACCCCGTTTCGAGCGGGGGACTCTCTCCGACTCGACCATCGTCTGCCGCTGCGAGGAGATCACCGCAAGCCGCCTGCGTGCCGAAATCGCCCAGGGCGCGACATCGCTTCCCACCCTCAAAAAGGCCTGCCGCGCGGGCATGGGGCCTTGCCAGGGCCGCTTCTGTGCCGCCGTTATTGCCCGCCTCTGCCCGGAGCAACCGGATCCCTTCGCCTTCGCCTTTCCCCGCCCGCCGGTCCGCCCGGTGCCCATCGCGCCGCTGATGTTTCCTGGCCCCGAATTCGAGGCCGGGCATATTCCGGAACCGACGCCGCCCCCTTTGCCCCCGGCGCGCCCGCAGCCCGGGACGACGCCCACGACAACGCCCACGACAACGCCCCTGGCCGCAGATGTCCTGGTGATCGGGGGCGGCATCGTCGGCCTCGCCGCGGCCTTTTACCTCGCCCGCGAGGGCATCGACGTGCTTGTTGCGGAACGCGGACAGGACTTCGCCATGGCGGCGAGCACGGCGAATGCAGGCAGCCTGCATGTTCAGCTCCTCGCCTACGATTTCTCGGAATCGGGTCCACAGGATGGCGGACCGGCCGCCGCGACGCTCCCTCTCGGTCCGCAAAGCATCGCCCTCTGGAAGGAAATCGCCGCCGAGGCGGGAGAACCGCTCGGCATCATCACCGAGGGCGGGCTCATGGTCGCCGAGGATGAGGGAACGATGCGCTGGCTCGCGGCGAAAGTCGCGATGGAGAACCGTCACGGCATCGAAAGCCGCCTGATTGGCGCGAATGAGCTTCGCGCCATTGCACCCGCCCTTTCGCCCACGCTCGCGGGCGCCGATTTCTGCCCTGGTGAAGGCTATGGCGATCCATTGCGGGGCAGCTTCGCGCTTCGTCGTCTCGCGGAGCAAAGCGGGGCCCGGCTGCTGGCCCGCGCCGAAGTGACCGCTCTTGCCCGCGCCGGCTCGGGCTGGAGCGCCGAGACCAGTCATGGCCCGATTCGCGCCGGCCGCGTCGTCAATGCCGCCGGCCCTTATGCCCGCCGGATCGCTGCCATGGCCGGGCTTGCCGTGCCTGTGAGCGGAACCGTCCAGCAGGTCATCGTCACGGCTCCTGCCCCACCCCTGACCCGCCATCTCATGCTGCTCGCCAAGCGCCACCTTTCTCTCAAGCAGCAAGCCAATGGCAGCTTCCTCATCGGCGGGGGCTGGTTCGGCGATTACGAAGCGGCGACGGGCGCGACGAGGCCGTTGCGCAAGAATATCGAGGCCAATCTTTGGGTTGCCGGACGAGCCCTGCCATCGCTTGCCGGCCTCTCTGCCATCCGCGCCTGGACCGGCATGGCCCCCGAGATCGATGCGGCACCACTGCTCGGGGAAGCGCCGGGCCTGCCGGGTTTCTTCAACGCCCTGGCCGCCAATGCCTACACGCTCGGCCCTGTCATCGGCCGGCTGACGGCCACGGCGATCCGCTATGGCACGTCCCTCGACCCTGCCTATACCCTCTCCCGTTTCGCCGCGGACTGACGCTCTGTGCTATAAGCCCGCCGCCTGATCGGGATTCCCTGGATGCGTTGTCGTCTGACCCCTGCCATGCTCGTCCTGCCGCTCCTTCTCGGGGGGTGCGGGCTCTTCGGTGGCCCGACCGTCAAAAAAACGGTGGCGGCGCCGACCGCCGAGAGTCTCTACCAAAGCGGTGTCGCGCAGATGAACACCGAGAACTACAAACAGGCGATCGACAATTTCGATCAGGTCGAGGAAGATTTCCCCTTCTCGCCTTGGGCCACGAATGCCCAGCTGATGCATGGCTACGCGGCCTATCTGCAGCAGGACTACACCGGAGCGATCGACGCGCTCGAGCGTTTCATCCAGCTTCATCCCGCCAATCCCGATATCGCCTATGCCTATTACCTCCGGGCGCTCTGCTACTATGAGCAGATCTCGGATATCCTGCGTGACCAGCAGGCCACGCGGGAGGCGATCACTGCGCTTCAAGACGTTGTGAGCCGCTTTCCCGGAAGCGCCTATGCCAATGATGCGCGCCTGAAGATCGACCTCTGCCGCGATCATCTTGCTGGCCACGAGATGGCGATCGGGCGTTATTACGAACGCCAGAGCGACTATATCGCGGCCATCGGCCGCTACCAGACAGTCATCCAGGAGTATCAGACCACCAACCATGTCCCCGAGGCGCTGGAGCGTCTGATCGAATGCTATCTCAAGCTCGGCATGAAGACCGAAGCGGCGCATGCGGGCGCCGTGCTGGGATACAATTATCCAGGCAGCGTCTGGTATCGTGATGCCTATGCGCGCCTGCACGAGGCCGGCGTCGTCACGGCGGAAGCACGGCGGCCAACGAGCAGTTCAGGATTTTTCGCCAGCATCTGGGACGGGATCTTCTGATTCCGGCGGGTGGAGATGCTGACGGCGCTCTCCCTCCGCGATGTGGTTCTGATCGATCGGCAGGATATCGTCTTCGGCCCGGGGCTCAGCGTACTCACGGGCGAGACCGGGGCCGGGAAATCGATTCTGCTGGATGGGCTCGGCCTGGCGCTCGGCGCCCGCGCTGATGCCGGCCTCGTCGCCAGGGACGCTACCGAGGCGAGCGCCGTTGCTTGCTTCGCCCCACCTTCCGACCATCCGGTGCGTGCCCTGCTTGCCGAGCAGGGCATCGGTGCGGAGGACGAAATTCTGCTCCGGCGTGTCCTCTCTCGCGACGGGCGCTCGCGCGGCTTCATCAACGATCAACCCGTGGGCGTAGGACTTTTGCGTCGTGTTGGCTCCGCCCTGGTCGAAATGCAGTCCCAGAACGCACAGATCGGACTTGCCGATCCGCCTGTGCAACGTGCCCTGCTCGACGCGTTCGGTGTGGACTCAGAGCTCACCGGGGCCGTGAGCACGGCTTTCTCGGCATGGCGCACGGCCGCCCGCGCCGCCGAAGAGGCCGCCCTGGGACGGGAGCGGACGGAGCAGAATGCGCAGTGGCTCGCCCATGTGATCGAGGAGCTTGATGCGCTTGGTCCCGAGCCTGACGAAGAGGAGCGTCTGGCGATCGAGCGCCAGACGCTTCAGGAGGAGGAACGCCGGGCGGAGGCGTTTGCCGCCGCGCTTGCCGAGCTTGCTCCGCGCGGAAGCCGCTCCGGTTCATCCCCCGCGGCTGCGGTCCGGGCGTCGATTCGCGCGCTTTCCCGTCTTGTCCCGCCAGCTGCCGGGGCGATGGCGGCACTCGAGCGGGCGGAGGAGGCGCTTGGCGAAGCCGAATCCCTGCTGATGCGTCAGGCCGAGACGGAAACGGGCGACCCAAGACGGCTGGAGCGGGCGGAGACGCGTCTTTTTGCGCTTCGTGCCGTCGCGCGCAAGCACGGCGTGAGCGTCGCCGAGCTGCCGGAACTTTGCTTGCGCCTGAAGGCCGAGCTTGGGGCCATCGAGGACGAAGCTGCCATCGCCCAAGCCCGCACCCGGGATGCCGCTTCTGCCCGGGAAGCCTATGTCGAAGCGGCGGGCCGGCTTGCCGCCGCCCGGGCGGAAGCGGGACGGCGGCTCGAAGCAGCCCTCGCTCGCGAGCTGGCGCCGCTTCGCCTCGAGAAAGCACGGTTCCATTGCCGTCTGGAGAATTTCGCCGAGAGAGACTGGGGACCCGAGGGAACGGAAGCGGTGTCCTTTCTGCTTGCGGCAAATCCTGGCCAGGAGCCGGCCCCACTCGCCCGCGCCGCTTCCGGAGGCGAGCTGGCGCGCCTGATGCTTGCCCTCAAGGTGGTCCTGATCGGCGCCCGCAACCCCGGCACCCTTATTTTCGACGAGGTCGACGCCGGCATCGGGGGTGCCGCTGCCGCGGCGGTCGGCGAACGGCTTGCGCGTATCGCCGAGCGCGTGCAGGTCCTTGTCGTGACGCACAGCCCGCAGGTTGCCGTCCATGGTCGCCAGCATTTTCGCATCACCAAGGAGGCCGGACGTGGGCGGGCGACCACGCGGGTCATCGAACTCGAAGGCTCGCTCCGCCAGGAGGAGATTGCCCGCATGCTCGCCGGCGCGACGGTGACAGACGCTGCCCGGGCCGCGGCCGCCAGCCTGCTCTCCGGCCCCCAACCGGCGCCCAGGCGCCGCGGTTTGCGGGCCGGCCGATGAAGAAGCCCGTCGAAAGCATCGTCGAGGGACTGGACGAGAGCGACGCCAGGGTTGAGCTCGCCCGGCTCGCGGAGCGCATCGCCGAAGCGGATCGCGCCTACTATGAAGCGGATTCCCCGGTCATGACGGATGCCGAGTACGACCGGCTGCGCGTGCGGAATGCCGCGATCGAGGCACGCTTTCCCTCACTTGTGCGCCCCGACTCGCCAACCCATCGGGTCGGGACCGCGCCCGCCAGCGGCTTTCACAAGCTTCGTCATCGCGAGCCGATGATCTCGCTCGACAACGTTCTCACTCCGGCCGAATTCTCTGAGTTCGTCGGCCGTGCACGGCGATTCCTCGGCCTTGATCCCTCCCGCGCCCTGCCAATGGTTGCCGAGCCGAAAATCGACGGCCTCTCGATCTCCCTCAGCTACGAGAATGGGCGCTTCGTCTCCGGTGCGACGCGCGGGGACGGCATCGAGGGAGAAGATGTGACCGCGAATCTGAAGACGATGAAGGCGGTGCCGCAGCGCCTGCATGGAGGGGCGCCTTCGTTCATCGAGATCCGCGGTGAAGTGTACATGACGAAGACCGATTTTCTCGCGCTCAATGAAGCGCAGGAGAAAGCCGGGGAGAAGGTTTTCGCCAATCCACGCAACGCGGCCGCCGGCAGCCTCCGCCAGCTCGATCCGTCGATCACCGCCTCGCGCCGCCTCTCCCTATTCGCCTACGCGATGGGTTCGGCAAGCGAGCCGGTGGCGGACACGCATTGGGGCTATCTTGGACGGCTTCGCGGCTGGGGTTTCGCCGTCAATCCGATCTCGAAACATGTGCGCGATGCGGATGAGGCAGGGGCGTTCCAGGAGAAGATGGCCGAAGAGCGTGCGACGCTCGGCTATGACATCGATGGCGTGGTGTACAAGATCGACGATCTCGCCTTGCAGCGCCGGCTGGGCGCGGTCGGCCGTGCCCCGCGCTGGGCCGTTGCCTGGAAATTCCCGGCCGAGCAGGCGATCACGAAGCTTGAGGACATTCTGATCCAGGTCGGCCGCACAGGGGCCCTCACCCCGGTGGCGCAGCTCACGCCGGTCAATGTCGGCGGGGTGCTCGTCTCTCGTGCCAGCTTGCACAATGAGGACGAAATCGAACGAAAGGACATCCGCATTGGCGACTGGGTACGGATCCAGCGCGCCGGAGATGTGATCCCGCAAGTGCTTGGCGTCATCACCGAGCGCCGGCCAAAGGGCGCCAAACGTTTTGTCTTCCCCGACACGTGCCCGGTCTGCGGCAGCCGAGCCGTGCGCGAGACGGGCGAGGCGGTTCGCCGCTGCACGGGCGGTCTTATCTGCGCGGCCCAGGCCGTCGAGCGGCTGCGCCACTTCGTCTCGCGCGGAGCCTTCGACATCGAGGGCTTGGGCGAGAAGACGATCGCCGAATTCCATGCCGATGGCCTGCTGAAGAGCCCGGTGGATATCTTTTCGCTTCCCGCGCGGGAGAGCGAGATCGCCAGGCGCGAGGGCTGGGGCGAGACTTCGGCGCGGAACCTCTCGAACGCCATAGAAGCGCGGCGGCGGATCCCGCTGGCTCGTTTCATCTACGCTTTGGGCATCCGGCGGATCGGTGAGACGAACGCCCGCCTTCTTGCCCGCCATTACGGTTCCTATCGCCGTTTCGCGGCCGCCATGCGGGCGGCCTCGAATCTCGATTCTCCTGCCCGGCACGCCCTTGATTCGATTCTCGGGATCGGTCCGGCGATCGTCGAGGAACTCGTTGCGTTCTTCGCCGAGCCACGCAACGTCGCCACTCTCGAAGCGCTGGAACGCGAAGTCACGATCGAGGATGCCGAATCGTCCCCGAGCGAATCATCGCCCCTTTCCGGCAAGACGATCGTTTTCACAGGCACGCTTGCGACGATGACGCGAGCGGAGGCCAAGGCCCGTGCCGAGGTGCTCGGCGCAAAGGTGACCGACAGTGTTTCCCGCGCGACGGACCTTCTGGTTGCCGGGGCAGATGCTGGCTCCAAGGCACGCAAGGCGGCCGATCTTGAGGTGCGCACGATCGACGAAGAGGAATGGCGCAAGCTTGCCGGTTTTTGATGCCGACTTGCCTGCCGCGGGGGGAAGGTATTTTTCAGACGATGACGCCCGAGGAGCGCAAGGCGCAAATCTCCGCGTCGTCATAGCCCAATTCGTGAGCGATTTCCGTGTCGTGCTCGCCCGGGGTTGGAGGCTCGCGTCTGAGGGGGCAAGGCGCGCCGTCGATCGCGATCGGCAGAGCCGGCAATTTGGCCTCCGTCCCATCCGGCAGCCGCGTGCGCAAGAGACCGCCCGAGGCATTGAGATGAGGGTCATCGAAAAGGTCAATCGGCTTGCCGATCGGTGCGAAGGGAAGGCCCCGTTCCTCGCATCGGCACATCAGTTCGGCACGCGTGAAGCGGCGAAATACCTCGGCGATGCGCGGGATCGTGCGGGCGCGTTGCGCCACCCGTTCGGCCTGTGTGGCAAGGGTAGGGTCGACCGCAAGATCATCCAGAGAAAAGGCCTTGCACAGAACCTGCCACTGACCGTCGGTGACGGCACCGATGAAGATCTGCCCATTATCGGCGGTGTCGAAGATGTCGTATACCGGCCAGGTCGGGGCGCGCTGGCTCATCGGCGCGGGCGCCTTGCCGGTGACGGCGATCTGGGCCATGTGCTGACCCATCAGCAGGACAGTATTCTCGAACAGCGCGGATTGCACGTACCGGCCACGCCCGGTTGCCTGGCGCTCATGCAAGGCGGCAAGAATGGCGATGACGCCGAACATGCCGCCCATGATGTCATTGACGGAGGTGCCAGCCCGCAGCGGCCGATCGGGCAGGCCGGTCATGTAGGCAAGCCCGCCCATCATTTGCACCACTTCGTCGAGCGCCGTGCGATGTTCGTAAGGCCCCGGAAGAAACCCTTTGCAGGAGCAATAGATCAGGCGCGGATTGGTGGCTGCCAGCGCAGCGTAATCGAGGCCGAGCTTGTCCATCGCGCCCGGCCGGAAATTCTCGATCAGGATATCGGCTCCGTCGAGGAGCTTCCGCACGAGGCGCATGCCTTCGGGCCGCTTGAGATCGACCGCGAGGCTCCGCTTGTTGCGGTTGAACATGACGAAGAACCCCGCACCGGCGCCGGTGAGGCGACGGGTATTGTCGCCGTCCGGCCGCGGCTCGACCTTGATCACATCCGCACCAAGATCGGCGAGGACGAGACCGGCTGTCGGCCCCATCACCATGTGGACGAACTCAACGACCTTGAGGCCGGCAAGAGGAGCGGGCGGCATGGCGTGAGCTAGGCGGCGGCGCGAAAGGTCTTCGGGATGCCCGCCTTCGGCACCTGGCCGTGCAGCGGCTCGCCCGGCAGCCCTTTGTGCAGAAGATCGCGCGCGGCGATGAGCGCGGCGAGATCGATCCCGGTGGCAAAGCCCATGCTCTCCAGCATGAAGACGAGATCCTCGGTCACGATGTTGCCTGAGGCACCCGGGGCAAAGGGACAGCCGCCGAGGCCGGCCAGTGCCGCGTCGAAATTCCGGATGCCCTCCTCGAGGCCGGCCAGCGCATTGGCAAGACCGAGGCCCATCGTATCGTGCAAATGGAGCCCCTCGAGCCTCTCGCCGATCGTGGCGCGCACGGCACGAATCGTCTCGTGGATCTGCGCAGGATGCGCGTAGCCGACCGTGTCGGCCAACGCGACCGAATCGACACCCGCCTCGGCGAGGCTTGTGGCAACCGCGACGACATTGCGGACCGGCACGACCCCGTCGATCGAGCAGCCGAAAGCCGTGGAGCAGGCAGCCTCAACCTCCATTTTCCGTGACTGGCTTCGCACCCACGCGACGATGCGCGCCGCCTCCGCAACCTGCTCGGAAGGCGAGCGGTTGAGATTGGCGCGGCTATGACCCTCGCTCACCGAGACCGGAATGCTGATGCGGTGCGCGCCCGCCGCATGGGCATTCTGCGCTCCACGCAGGTTCGGTGCCAAAGCAACAACGGTGAGGCCGGGAATTGTCACGGCATGCCGAACAATCGCGTCCGTGTCGGCCATTTGCGGCACGAGTTTCTCGGGAACGAAGCTTCCGACCTCGATCTCGGGCACGCCAGTGGCCGCGATCGCCGCGATCCAGCGCGATTTCATCTGGGTCGGCATGATGCTCTTGGCCATCTGCAGGCCGTCCCGTGGGCCAACCTCGCAGACAGTCACCCTCTTTTGGGAGTCTCGGGAGCTCATCTCAGGGAACCTTCCAGGGCGGGGGCACGGACGAGATCATTGGGCTCTCTGCTCTGTCTCAATCCATAAAGTGAAGCGGACGAGGATGTTTACAAGCAGGTTTACAGGATCGAACAGCCAATGAGCGCGAAGCGGAGCCTCCTGAGAGGAGCCGTATAGGAATGGCCGGCCGAGCCGAACCATCCCCGCACCCTGCGACGCGGACAGGTTCGAGGCAAGAGCGGGCCACAATGTTCCTTGCGACGATTGACCTCTGCCACGCCCGGCCCTTAACTAACTGAATAGGCGCTTCATCCGCGCGGTGCGACCACGACCGCGATTTCGGGTGAAGGTGGTCCGGGGGAAGAACGATCCATGATTCTGCGTCGGGCCATCGGCCTGGTTGCAGCCGTGCTCCTTTGCGTCCCATTCCCCGCCGTTGCCCAGGCCCCAACGGCGGCGCCGCCGAGCGTCGGTGTCGTCACGGCCAAGATCGAGCCGATATACGAAACGAATCAGTATGTCGGGCGAATTCTCGCGGAGAGGATCGTGCATCTGGTCGCGCGCGTGACCGGCTTTCTGGAGCGCCGGCTGTTCCAGCAAGGGAGCGACGTTGCCGATGGAGAGCTTCTCTATGTGATCGAGCAGCCGCCCTATCGGGCGGCAGTGGCGCAGCGCCAGGCAGAGGTGGCGCAGGCCGAGGCGCAACTCTCCAACGCCATCACGAACCTCAACCGCGCGATGCAGCTTCTGCATACCCCCGCGGGCCAGCAATCGACTGTCGATAACGATCGCGCGATTCAGCTCTCCGATGCCGCCCAGCTTGCCTCGGCGCGGGCGCTGCTGGAAACCGCGAACATCAATCTGGGCTATACGGAGATCCGGGCCCCGATCGCGGGCCGCATCGGCATCACCAACATCTCTGTCGGCAATGTTGTCGGGCCGTCCTCTGGGACGCTCGCAACGATCGTAAGCCAGGACCCGATGTATGTGGCTTTCGAGTTGCCCGTCGTCGACGCTCTCCGGCTGAATGACCGTTATCGCCCCGAGGGCGGCCTTGCCGCGCTCGCCATCCATATCGTCCTGCCCGACGGCAAGCCCTACCCTTACACGGGCAAGGTCGAGTTCATGAGCAATGCCGTCTCGAGCAGCACCGATACGATCCTGGTGCGCGGGACGATCGCCAATCCGGCGGTGGCAGGCCACGTGGCCCGGGGGGTGAGCAACCGCGAATTGACGGACGGGGAGTTTGTGACCGTGATTCTGCGAGGCCTGAAGCCGGAACAGGCCGTGGTGGTGCCACGCCAGGCCGTGCTGGACGACCAGCTTGGCACCTATGTCCTGGTCGTTGACGCAAAATCGACGGTCGAGCGGCGCCCCGTGACCCTCGGCCAGACCACACCCGCGACTGCCGTGATCGCGAGCGGTCTTTCGGCCGGAGAGCGTGTCATTACCGAGGGCATCCAGCGCGTCCGTCCCGGGCTGAAAGTGAACGCGCAGGAGCTCCCGGCCCCAAGCGCGCCGACGACGCAGGACTAATCCTGACGGCATGATATCCGGAATTTTCATCGACAGGCCGCGCTTCGCGGTCGTCATCGCACTGATCATCACGCTGGGCGGGCTCCTCGCGCTCGTCCGCATTCCGGTCGCGCAGTTCCCGAACATCGTGCCGCCCCAGGTTCAGGTCACGACGACATATCCCGGCGCCTCCGCCGAAGTGATCGAACAGACGGTGGCGCAGCCGCTGGAGGAGCAGATCAACGGCGTCGAGAACGAACTCTATATGCAATCCACCAGCGGCAATGACGGCACATACAATCTCACCGTCAGCTTCAGGCTGGGCAGCGATCCCAATATCGACACGGTCAATGTCAACAACGCCGTGCAATCGGCACTATCGCAACTTCCACAGGAGGTACAGCAGGAGGGGCTGACGGTACGCAAGCGGAGCTCCTCGGTGCTTGCGTTCATCTTCTTCTACAGCCCGGGCGGGAAGCTCTCCCCCCTTCAGGTCAGCAACTATGTCACCATCAATGATCAGGACACGCTGGCGCGCGTTCCCGGGGTTGGCCAGGCCTTCATCTTCGGGGCCCAGAATTACTCGATGCGGATATGGTTCAGCGCCAGCCGCCTGACCGAGCTTAGCCTGACCCCTTCGGATATCATCAACGCGATCGAGTCCCAGAACGTCCAGGCCCCGGTGGGCACCATCGGCGCCCGACCGATCGGCAAGGACCAGCAGTACCAGATGACCGTCCAGACCGAAGGGAGGCTCTCCACACCCGCCGAGTTCGGCAACATCGTGATCCGCGCCAACCCTGACGGTTCCGTGCTGCGCCTCAGGGATGTCGCCCAGGTGGAGCTGGGCGCCCAGCAGCTGACCACCCAGGACGAGTTCGACGGTAGTCCGGGCGTCGGGATGGGAATCTTTCTCACGCCGGGCGCCAACGCCGTGGCAACCTCGACGGCCCTGCAGAAAGCTTTGGCGCAGCTCAGCCAGCGCTTTCCCCCGGGGCTCAAGGTCGCGACGGTCTATAATTCCGCAAGTTTCGTCTCCGACACGATCCGGGAAGTTGCGATCACGCTCGGCGAGGCATTCCTGCTGGTCGTCCTGGTGATGTTCCTCTTCCTCGGCAATCTGCGCGCGGTGATCGTGCCGACCGTGGTGGTGCCGGTGAGCCTGATCGGCACCTTCGCGGCACTGCTGGCGCTGGGTCAGTCCGCCAACACCATCAATCTTCTGGCGCTCGTGGTCGCGGTCGGCATCGTCGTCGATGACGCAATCGTCGTCGTCGAGAATGTCGAACGGGTCATGGAGGAGGAGCCGGAGCTTTCGCCGGCGGCCGCGACCAAGAAGGCGATGGAGCAGATCACGGCCCCGATCATCGCGATCTCGCTGGTTCTGCTCTCGGTCTTCGTGCCTGTCGCGTTCATCCCCGGCCTTTCCGGCCTGCTGTTCAGCCAGTTCGCCGTGACCGTCAGCATCGCCATGCTGATCTCGGCGAGCAACGCACTCATTCTTTCTCCGGCGCTCTGCGCCATCTTCTTGAGACCGGCCGACCGCCGCCGCGGCTTCATGGCGCCGGTACTGCGCGCGATCGATGCCGCGCGACGAGGCTATGCCGCCGCGGTCACGCGGCTGGTGCGGGTGTCCGTGCTTTCCCTGCTCGCCATTTGTCTTTTCGGCGCCGGCGTCTACGTGCTTTCCTCGCGGGTGCCGGGGGGGTTCCTGCCGGATGAGGATCAGGGCGCCTTCTTCATCCAGATGCAGCTTCCGCAGGGAGCCTCGCTCGCACGCACGCAGGCTGCAGTCGATCAGCTCTTTCCCAAGATCAAGGCCTTGCCGCAGGTAGAGGATGTGATCGCCATCGTGGGGTACTCGCTGCTCGACGGGATTTCCGAATCCAACGCGGCCTTCCTCGTTGCGAGATTGAAGCCGTTCTCGGAACGTCCGGGTGTGCGCAATGGCGTCGATACCGTGATCGGTGAGGTGTTCGGCCTCGGGCAGCAAATTCTTGCGGCGACCGTCATCCCCTTCAATCTGCCGCCGATCATCGGACTTTCGACCAACGGCGGGTTCCAGTACATGCTCCAGAATCTCGAGGGCGCGAGCACGTCCGACATGACGAGCGTGGCCAACGCCCTGATCGTGGCCGCGAACCAGAATCCGAATCTCGCGCGCGTCTTCACGACATTCTCGGCAAGCACGCCTGCCGTCTATCTCGATATCGACCGCACGAAGGCTCAGGCACTCGGCGTTTCGATCAGCGACATCTTCACCTCGCTGCAAGCCACGCTCGGCGGTTATTATGTCAACGACTTCAATCTTTTCGGCAGAGTCTGGCAGGTCAATATCCAGGGCCTGCCGCAGGACCGCAACGATATCAGCGCGATCTGGAAGATCTATGTCCGCTCCAACACCGGGGCGATGGTGCCGCTGCGTTCTCTCGCGACGGCGCACATCGTGCTCGGGCCGGCTTACATCACCCGTTACAACGATACGGAGGCCGTTCCCATCAACGGTTCGCCCGCGCCCGGCGCCGCTTCCAGCCAGGCGCTGGCGGCGATGGAGGAGATTTCCGCGAAGACGCTGCCCTCCGGCTACGGGTATAGCTGGACGGGCACCTCGTTTCAGGAGAAGGCCGCGAGCGGCAATACAGGTGTCATTCTCGGTCTTTCCGTCCTCTTCGCCTATCTCTTCCTCGTTGCCCTTTATGAGAGCTGGGTGATCCCTGTCGCGGTGTTGCTTTCGGTCACGGTTGGTGTCTTCGGTGCCTATCTCGGGGTGATGGCGGCGGGATTGACGTTGAACCTTTACGCCCAGATCGGACTCGTCGTGCTGATTGCCGTGGCGGCGAAGAATGGCATCCTGATCGTCGAGTTCGCGAAGAAGCAGCGGGAAACCGGAACACCGGTTCGGGAGGCTGCAGTGCTCGGTGCGCGAATCCGGTTTCGCGCCGTGATGATGACATCGCTCGCCTTCTGCGTCGGGCTCGTGCCGCTGGTCACCGCTCAGGGCGCGGCGGCCATCAGCCGGCGGGATGTCGGCACGGCTGTGTTCGCGGGGATGCTGACCGCGAGCCTGATCGGGATTTTCCTCATCCCGATGCTTTATGTGACTTTCCAGACATTGCGGGAAAAGGCGAAGCTGCGCCGCAAGGCAATCTCTCGAAATTGAGGCCGACAAGACCGTCCAGGAAGCGCGGCTATCGCAGGGCGATGCCGGCGGGCTGCCCAGCCGATGCCGCCTTGGACGAAGGATTCTTTTCTTTATTTATGCAAAGCTGCGAAATTGGTCACAAAGACAGACCCCCAATGATAGTGGCCGAAATTTACGACGCCGCAGGCCGGCGGACAGGCCGAGAGCGGGATCGGTGAGTGCTATCGATCTCATCCCGCCCCAGCAGGACCGGCGGCAGGACAAGCCACCGCACATTTTGGCTGGAATAGGGCACAAGCGTTCTTCCCAATAAATCAGGACCCAGACATGCAGCAGGGTCTGGTTTTGGGCTACGCACTCTTGCCGTCCTGGAGAGGGCGCTTGCGAGCGACGGGCGGCCCGTGGCACGAATCCGGAAGCCTTGCCAGCCGTCTTGACCCTTGTCCCTTGAGAATTCGGAGACTTTGATCGTGATCAAGCCTTTGCGCAAAGCCGTGCTTCCAGTTGCCGGGCTCGGAACCCGCTTCTTGCCGGCGACCAAGGCAATGGCCAAAGAGATGCTCCCCGTCGTCGATCGGCCGCTCATCCAGTACTCCGTGGACGAGGCACGCGCCGCCGGCATCGAACTTTTTTGCATGATCACGGGTCGTGGTAAGACCGAATTGGTCGAATATTTCGACGTCGCGTATGAACTTGAGACGACTCTACGCGAGCGCGGCAAACGTGACGCGCTGGAATCCTTGCGCGACAGCTCGACCGCCCCGGGAACGATGGTGACAGTACGTCAGCAGGTGCCGCTCGGCCTCGGGCATGCCATCTGGTGCGCCCGAGCCTTCATCGGTGATGATCCTTTTGCGATTCTCCTCCCGGATGATCTCGTGCTGTCGCAGACACCCTGCCTCAAACAGCTTGCTGACGCCTATTACGAGACAGGGGGGAACGTCGTCGCCGTGGAGGACGTGCCACGCGAGCAGACCCATCGCTATGGAGTGCTGTCCATTGGCAAGGATGATGGCCGACTTGTGGAGGTGAAAGGGATGGTCGAGAAGCCGGAACCGGCGAAGGCGCCGTCAACGCTCTCGATTATCGGGCGTTATGTTCTGCTCCCCTCGGTGCTGCAGCACCTCGCGCACCTCGAGCGTGGTGCGGGCGGGGAAGTCCAGCTCACGGACGCGATGGCGCGAATGATCGGCGAAACCCCCTTCCATGGGCTACGTTTCGAAGGGCGCCGGTTCGACTGCGGCGACAAGGCGGGCTTTCTCGAAGCGCAGATCGCTTTCGCCCTCAAGCGGCCGGATCTTGGACCGAAGGTACGCTCCTTCCTTCCGCACTATCTCAAGTCCTGAAGATGATGCGATATTGCAACTGCTGATCTGGAGTCGATATGACTTTCTCGCACCATTTCCACCCGTCCGTGCTGCGCGAGTACGACATTCGCGGCATTATCGGCGAAACGCTCGGGCCTTCGGATGCTTTTGCGGTCGGCCGCTGTTTTGGCAGCGTCATCGCGCGTGAGGGGGGCCGATCCGTCGCGGTTGGATATGATGGACGTCTTTCATCGCCATCCCTCGAACCGGAACTGGTCGCGGGACTCAAGGCGAGCGGAATCACGGTGGCTCGAGTCGGGCGAGGCCCGACGCCGATGCTCTATTACGCATCCGTCACAGAGGCGACGGACGGCGCAGTGATGGTCACCGGCAGCCACAACCCGCCGGATCACAATGGGTTCAAAATGATTCTCGGCGGCAAGCCATTCTACGGAAAGGCAATTCGTGATCTCGGGCGCTTGGCGGAAGCCGGCGATGTCGTCCCCGAAAAGACGGGCAGCGAGCACGCCGTGTCGATGGCGGAGGCCTATGTCACACGCCTGCGCGAAGGATGGGACGGCGGGAACCGCGAACTCTCCGTCGTGTGGGACAACGGAAACGGCGCGGCGGGCGAGGTCCTTGCCATGCTGATCAAACGGCTTCCCGGCAGGCACGCGCTGCTCAATGGGACGATCGACGGGCGTTTTCCCGCGCATCACCCGGATCCGACCGTCCCGAAGAACCTGGAGCAGCTTATCGCCGAGGTTCGTGCGCGCGGCGCAGATGTCGGCATCGCGGTGGATGGAGATGCCGACCGCCTTGGCGTCGTCGATGACACGGGGGCGATCCTATTCGGCGATCAGCTCATGGTGCTCCTTTCGCGCGACTTGCTGAGCCGTCATCCCGGCGCGACTATCATTGCTGATGTGAAAGCAAGCCAGGCCCTCTTTGATGAGATCGCCCGCGCGGGGGGCGAGCCTTTAATGTGGCGTACGGGGCATTCCCTGATCAAGGCCAAGATGGCGGAAACCGGTGCCCCCCTTGCCGGCGAGATGTCCGGGCATCTTTTCTTTGCCGAACGCTGGTACGGATTCGATGACGCGATCTACGCTGCGGTCCGGTTTCTCGGCGTGCTCGCCCGTCAGTCTGATCCTCTCTCGGCGCTGCGCCGTGCGCTTCCACAACTTGTGAACACGCCCGAGTTGCGCTTCCCTTGTCCTGATGAGCGCAAGTTCGCGATCATCGACGAAGTGGCCGGCCGTCTTCGCAGAAACGGCGTTGCCTTGACCGATATTGATGGCGTGCGCGTGACGACGCCGGACGGGTGGTGGTTGCTCCGGGCATCCAACACGCAGGCCGTGCTTGTGGCCCGTGCCGAAGCCAAGGATGATGAAGGGCTTGAGCGGCTGAAGGCTGCGCTGGTGGCCGAACTGGAGGCGGCAGGCGTCGCACCGCCCGACTTCACGGCGGCTTCATCCGGGCACTGAGTCCCACGCGCCACGATGTCGGAGCTTGATCTCGCGGCCATCGGCAACTGCACGGTCGCCTCGCTGATCTCACGTGACGGCCGGCATGTCTGGTTCTGCTTCCCGCGACTGGATGCTGATCCGCTCTTTCATTCTCTACTGGGAGGCAGGACACCCGATCGCGGATTCATGGACGTGGTCCTCCGCGAGCAGGTGAGTGCCAGGCAGAGCTACATCGTCAATACGGCCCTGGTCGAGACGGTGCTTACCGATTCTCTCGGCGGGTCCATCAGAATCCTGGATTTCTGCCCGCGCTTCCGCCGCTACGGGCGAATCTTCCGCCCGCCGATGATCGTCAGACGCATAGAGCCGCTCACGGGGCGCCCGCGCATGACGATCCGGATCAGGCCCGGCTTTGATTACGGATCCGTGGTGCCTGCGGTGAGCATCGGCAGCAACCATCTTCGCTTCATCGGCGAGAATACGGTCGTGCGGCTTACCACGGATATGCCGCTTTCCTACGTTGTGCACGAGACCGATCTGGTGCTCGACAGGCCGATCAATCTGTTTCTTGCCTCCGATGAGCCGATTCCGGAGAATCCGGACGCTCTGTCGCGCCAGTTCCGTGATGAGACGGTGCAGTATTGGCAGGATTGGGTGCGCGATCTCAGCGTGCCGTTCGATTGGCAGGACGAAGTGGTACGGGCTGCCATCACGCTCAAGCTCTGCAGCTATGATGATACGGGCGGCATCGTTGCGGCCCTCACCACCTCCATTCCCGAAGCACCGGGTTCAAGACGCAACTGGGACTATCGCTTCTGCTGGCCGCGGGATTCCTGGTTCACTGTCACCGCTCTCAATCGCTTGTCGGCGACGCGAACCATGGAAGGGTTCATGCGCTACCTGCTGGATACGGTGCTGAGAGAGAAGGGTCATGAGATCGCGCCTCTCTATCCGGTGGCGCCCGGCTTCACGTTGAGCGAGCGCGTCGCGCCCGGCCTGGTCGGTTTCAATGGTGAACAGCCGGTGCGCGTCGGCAATGCCGCGGAAAGCCAAAAGCAGAATGACGTTTATGGAGCGATCATCCTGACCGCGACCCAGATGTTCTGGGACCGGCGGCTCCCGCGGCTTGGTGACCGCGCGCTCTACGAAGAGCTGCGCCCGATCGGCGGAATTGCCGAGCGCATCGCGCTGGAGCCGGATGCCGGGCTCTGGGAATATCGCGGGCGCGCCCGCTCGCACACATTTTCCGCTGCCATGTGCTGGGCGGCCCTGGATCGCCTCGGGCGCATCGCTTCGCTCCTCGGCATCCCGGAGGATGCCGAGGAGTGGTTCCATCGCGCGAAGAGGCTGCGCGAACTCGTGCTCGCGCGCGCGGCCGGCAATGGCACGATCTCCGGCACACTCGAAGGCGATGTTCTCGACGCGTCCGTACTGCTTCTGCCGGAGATCGGGCTGATTTCAGCGGAAGACCCTCGTTTCGTTGCCACCCTCGCGTTGGTGGAAAAGCGCCTCCTGCGCAACGGATTCGTCATGCGGTACGATGAGGCGGACGATTTCGGTCAGCCGGAAACGGCGTTTCTGGTCTGTACTTTCTGGTACATCGATGCGCTGGCGGCGGTCGGCAGACGCCAGGAGGCACTCGCCATCTTCGAAAATCTTCTCGGCCATCGCAACCATGTCGGGCTGCTTTCGGAAGATATCGATCCCAGAACGGGCACATTGTGGGGCAATTTCCCGCAAACCTACTCGCAGGTCGGGCTCATCCTTTCGGCGATGCGCCTCTCACGGAGCTGGGAGGCAGGGCTCAGGGATCTGCGGTAAGGGAGTAAGTTCAGGATCACAGCGCCGCACCCAGCCGCAGCCAGGCGCTTGGGTCGGCGGGCTGGCCGAAACGCAACCAGCTCGGGTGCTCTGCAAAACGCCTGACAAGGATGCCGGCGCGCCCAAGCCTTGCAAAGGTCGAGAAGGCATCGTTTGCTTCGGCCAGCCGGAACAGGCGGGTCCCGCCAATCACGCGCAAGCCCGCGCGGGCAAGCTCGGCATCCAGCATGCGGGCGGCATCCGCGAGCCGGCACGCAGCCTGGGCACGCCACGCCGTGTCTGCGAGGGCCCGGCAGCCTATCGCGATGGCCGGGCCCGAGACTGCCCAAGGGCCAAGCGCTGCCCGGATCGTGGAGGCCCGTTCCGGCGCGGCAAGGGCAAAGCCAAGGCGAAGCCCCGCCAATCCGTACGTCTTGCCAAAGGATCTGAGCAGGACCAGCGCCGGATGGGGCAGTTCACTCGCCAGGCTCAAATCATCACCTTCCAGATCGACGAAGGCCTCGTCCACCAGCAATAGCCCGTCGCGCGCGGCAAGCTGGTCGGCCAATGTCAGCAATTGCCCGGGCGCGATCCTGCGGCCATCAGGATTGTTCGGGTTGCAGACCACCGCGACATCGGCCGCGGCGAGGGCGGGTTGGGTTCGCTCGCGTTCACCCATCCCGCTCTCGATCACTGCTTCATCGCCCTCCAGCGCCGCGAAGCAGGTGACCTGGTTCACCGGGCAGCCGATGCTGGCCCACGCCCTCGCATGCTCGGTGTAGGTCGGCCCAAGCACGGCAACGGACCGTGGCGACGGCCACAGGCGCGGCAGCAGGTCGATCAGGATCTGCGTGCCCGGCGCGGCGACCACCATGCCCGGGTCCGCCACGCCATAGGCGCTCGCCGCGATGCGCTCCAGCTCCCCCACCGCATCGGGCTCCGGCAGGCGCGTGAACACATCGGGTCCAAACGGCGGCAAAGCGTAGGGAAAGGGGTTGATGCCGGTGGAGAGGTCGAGAAAAGGTTCCGGCGCACCGGGGAAGAGACGTCGCGCCTCAGCCAGGTGTCCGCCATGTGTTACGCCCCCTTCCGGGCGGAGGCCGCTCACCCTGCCGCGCGCGTTCAAGGCAAACCTCGAATCGTACTGCCGTGCATTTCGCAGCAAACCTTCCCATCCTGGCCGACGCCCTGCTGCTCGAGGCCGCGTTTGGCTATCCGAAGCGGCTCTTTCGCGCCATCCGCCATCCCGTGGTCTGGATCGGCGCGATGCTGGGATGGCTGGACCGGCGCTTGAACCGTGAGTCCATGCCACGCTGGCGACGCCGCGCGCATGGCGTGCTCGCGCTTCTTGCCGTGCTCTGCGCCGCCATTCTCCCAGCGATCGCGGTGCAGGCTGCCTCTCTCACCCTGTGGGCGGGTCGCGCCGGCTTCATCGTTCCGGCTGTGCTGGCAAGCGTTCTTTTCGCCCAGCGGAGCCTCTGGAGGCATGTCCGCGCCGTTGGCGATGCGCTTGACCGGGGCGGCCTCACGGCCGGGCGCGCCGCCGTCTCGCAGATTGTCGGGCGCAATCCCGAAAGCCTCGATCAGGCGGGCGTGCTGCGCGCGGCGATCGAGAGTCTCGCCGAGAATTTCTCCGATGCGGTGGTCGCCCCTTCGCTCTGGTGCGCGCTGTTCGGCCTGCCCGGCATCGCTGCCTGCAAGGCGATCAATACCGCGGACAGCATGCTTGGGCATCGCACGCCACGCCATGAAGCCTTCGGCTGGGCCTCGGCCCGGCTCGATGATCTCATCAATCTGCCTGCCTCCCGGCTTGCCGCAGGATGGCTCATCCTGGCGGCGCTGCTGCATCCGCGCGCGAATGCCGGCAGCGCCCTCGGCATCGTCTGGCGCCATGCGAGGCGGCATCGTTCGCCGAACGCCGGATGGCCGGAAGCGGCGATGGCAGGCGCGACCGGGCTTCGGCTGGCCGGACCGCGCGTCTATGGCGCCGTGTGTGTCGAGGATCCTTGGATAGGCACGGGGCGTCAGGAGGCAACGATCGCTGACCTGCGTCTCGCCCTCTCGCTCTACCGCCTCGCCTGCGGCATCGAGATCGCCGCCGTGCTCATCGCCGCGATCATCGTGCAAGGCTGAGAAGCCGCCCGACATCCACATGCGCCTCGATATGCGCGGCAAGAGCATCGAGCGTCGCTTCGATCTTCCCCGCATGGCTGCCGGCGCCCGCCACCGCGCCGTGGGCGGCGAGAAACGAGGCGCGGGCCGAATCGGAGAGAAAAAGCCCGTGCAGATAGGTCCCGGCCACGCGCCCGTTCGTGGACTGCGCGCCGTCGGTCCGCCCATCATCCAAGAGCGCCAGCGGCCGGGCCGTCGCCGGGCCGGTCGTGCATCCCACGTGCATCTCATAGGCCTCGAATCGCGCACCGCCGGGCGCCAGCGCGCCCGTTATTCGCTTCAGCTGCTTGGCTCCGCCCAGGATGGTCTCGACATCCAGAAGCCCAAGCCCCTCGGCCGTTTGCGGCGGTCCTTCAATGCCCTGGGGATCGGCAATCCGCCGGCCGAGCATCTGGTACCCTCCACACAGCCCGAGCACCCGCCCCCCTGCCCGCACATGCGCCGCGATATCGATATCCCATCCTTCCGCACGCAACGCGGCCAGATCGGCGATCGTCGCCTTCGAGCCCGGCAGGATGACAAGATCGCACGCACGCGGCAGCACCATGCCCGGGTGCAGGAAGCAAAGCTCCACGTCGGGCTCGGCCCGCAAAGGGTCGAGATCGTCGAAATTGGCAACCCTTGGCAGAAGCGGGACGGCGATGCGCAACCGCGCGCTCGGCCGCGCCGCGCTCTCCAACGCTTCCACCTCCGCTGCATCCTCGGCCGGCAGGGCGCGTGCTGCCTGAAGATAGGGCACGAGCCCGAGCGCAGGCCATCCCGTGTGGCGGGCGATCGTCTCCATTCCTTCCGAAAAAAGGCCTGGATCGCCGCGCATGCGATTGACGATGAAGCCGCGCACGAGGGCCGCATCTTCCGGGTCCAGGACCGCCCGTGTGCCGACGAGGGCGGCGATGACACCACCACGATCGATATCGCCGATCAGCACCACCGGCAGGCCCGCTGCCCTGGCAAAGCCCATATTGGCAATGTCCTTTCGCCGCAGATTGATCTCGGAGGCGCTGCCCGCGCCTTCCACCAGCACGATCTCCGCCGCTTCCCGCAGCCGCGCGAAGCTCTCCAGCACACTGGGCAGCAATCCAGCCTTCATCTCCTGATAGGCGCGCGCCCGCGCATGGCCGATCATCCTGCCGTGCACGACGATCTGGGCCCCAGTCTCGCTCTCTGGCTTGAGCAGAACCGGATTCATGTCCACGGAGGCGGGAACCAGGCAGGCCTGCGCCTGCAGCGCCTGGGCGCGGCCGATCTCTCCGCCATCTTCGGTCACTGCGGCATTGTTGGACATGTTCTGCGGCTTGAACGGCCGCACGGAAAACCCACGCCTGACCAACGCACGGGCGAGCCCCGCGATCAGGACGGACTTGCCGACGCTGGAGCCGGTGCCCTGAAACATGATGGCGCGGGCAGCCATCAGAACTCGATGCCCTGCTGGGCTTTCACGCCGGCGGCGAAATGGTGCTTCACGGCCACCATCTCGGTCACCAGATCGGCCGCCGCAATCAGCTCCGGCTTCGCATTGCGCCCGGTGACGACGACATGAAGCGCCGGAGGCCGGTCGCGGAGCGAATCCAGCACCTCATCCAGCGGCAGATAGCCGTAGCGCAGGGCGATGTTCAGCTCATCGAGCACCAGCAAGGCCAGCTCGGGTTCCGCCATCAGCGCGAGAGCACGGTCCCAGGCACGGCGGCAGGCGGCGATATCCCGCGCCTTGTCCTGCGTTTCCCATGTGAAGCCTTCGCCCAGGCTATGCCAGCGCACGAGATCGCCGAAGCCTTCCAACACTCTGCGCTCGCCGGTGGACCAGGCCCCCTTGATGAACTGCACCACGGCGGACCGCCGCCCATGACCGACCATCCGCAGCAGCAGGCCGAACGCTGCGGTGGATTTGCCCTTGCCGGGGCCGGTGTGGACGATCAGCAACCCTTTCTCGATCGTCTTGCCGGCCACTTCCTCGTCCTGCACGGCCTTGCGCCGCGCCATCTTTTCCCGATGCCGCGCAGCGTCCTCGTCCGCCTCACCCATTGCGCCCTCGATCATTTCACGCGCATCGGCAATCCGGCCACCAGGAACAGCACCCTATCGGCCCGCCCCGCCAGATGCTGGTTGAGCCGCCCGGCGGCATCGCGAAACGCCCGCGCCAGAGCGTTCTCCGGCACGATTCCCAGGCCCACTTCGTTGGCCACCAGCACGGTTGGCGCCACCCGCCGATCGAGCGCCGCATCCAGCCCGCGTGTCGCCGTGTCCACCTCATGGCCGCCGAGAAGAAGGTTGGCCAGCCACAAGGTCAGGCAATCCACGAGCGCGGGATACGGTCCGGCCGCATCCAGCGCGTCCGCAAGATCGAGCGGAGCCTCGATGGTTGTCCATTCCGCGCCCCGCCGCGCGCGATGCTCGGCAATGCGCGCCTCCATCTCGGCATCCAGCGGCTGCGCGGTCGCGATATAGCGCCATGGGCCGGGCAGGGCCGTCACGATTCCCTCGGCGTGGCGGCTTTTGCCGGACCGGGCACCACCCATCACCAGCGTCATGGACCTCGAAGCGTCCGGCACCGATCCTCCTTTGACGCCGCTTCGCTCCAGCGGCTATTAGACCAGGGTCGATGGTCCTTCCATGACGGAAGGTGAAAAGGGAATGCGGTGCGGGAGCGATCCCAAAGCCGCAGCTGCTCCCGCAACTGTCAGCGGAAAGCAGCCCGTCACATGGCCACTGGGTGATCCCGGGAAGGCTGACGGGCGGCGCCCGATCCGCGAGCCAGGAGACCTGCCATCGTCCATGGGGCGTGATGCCGGGCGGGGTGCCCCGGTCACGCCGGGCCTTGACGTTGCGCGCGGCTATCCCGGCCGCTCGGGCACCCTTTTTGATCGTCTCCGTGGCGCCGCGGGTTCGGTGCCGACGCGGGGGGGCCGTGACCGAAGCGCTTCGTCCATGCCTCATTCTATGCGCCACCTGTCGCAGGAGCGGAACGCCGCCCCAGGGTGAAGAGCCGCTTGGCGCCGTGCTCCACGCCGCGCTGCGAGCCCGACTCGACGACCAAGGGGCCACCCGGATCGATCTGCGGGCGGCCGCCTGCCTCGCCAATTGCGATCGCGGCTGCAGCGCGGCTATCGCCATGCCCGGGAAATGGACCTACCTTCTCGGCTTTCTCGATCCGGCCCTGGCCGATGATCTTCTCGTTTATGCCGAGAGCTACGCGAGATCGGAAACCGGAATCGTCTTGCCTTCACGCCGCCCTGCCTCGCTGCGCAACATGATCATCGGCCGCATCCCCGACCTGGAGTTCCGCCTATGATGATGGAAGGCCGAATCCCCGCCACCATCGTCACCGGCTTTTTGGGCGCGGGAAAGACCACCCTGGTTCGCCACATTCTTGAACATGCCGACGGGCGCCGCATCGCCGTCATCGTCAATGAATTCGGAGCGCTCGGCATCGATGGAGAGATTCTGCGCGGCTGCGGCATCACCGGCTGCACGGAAGAGGACATTGTCGAGCTCTCCAATGGCTGCCTCTGCTGCACCGTCGCCGAGGATTTCCTGCCGACGATGCAGGCGCTGCTGGAGCGGCCGAATCCGCCCGAGCAGATCCTGATCGAAACCTCCGGGCTAGCATTGCCCAAGCCGCTCCTGAAGGCTTTTGGCTGGCCGGCGGTCCGCTCCCGTGTCACGGTCGATGGTGTCATCGCGGTCGTGGACGGACCGGCCGTGGCGGCCGGCCGCTTCGCCGATGACCCGGACGCCGTTGCGCGGCAACGTCTGGCGGACCCTTCGGTCGCGCACGAAAACCCGCTCTCGGAAGTCTATCAGGATCAGCTTCAGGCCGCGGACCTCGTCGTGCTGAACAAGACCGACCTGCTCGACGAAACTTCGCTCGCGCGGCTCAGGGCCGAGATCGCTGCTCTCCTGCCGCGGGCGGTGAAGCTCGTGCCGGCGCGGGAGGGACGGATCGATCCGAAAGTGCTGCTGGGCCTCTCCGCCGCGGCCGAGGACGATCTTGCAAACCGCCCTTCGCATCACGATGCGGTGGACGGCGCGCACGAGCACGACGATTTCGAGAGCTTCATCGTCGCGCTGCCGGAGATCGATGCGCCCGATCGGTTGCTGGCACGCCTGCGCGCGGCAAGCGAAGCGCACGACATCCTGCGCATCAAGGGCTTCGTTGCGGTGCGTGGCCGTCTGCTGAGGCTCGCGGTTCAGGGGGTGGGCGGACGGTTTCGCCACGAGTTCGATCGCCCCTGGGACGAGGGGGCAGCGCGCGAAGGCCACGTGGTCGTGATCGGGCGGACCGGTCTCGATCGCGCCGCCATCACCGCTTCCATCGTCGCTTCCACCACCGGCGCCGGGCCGGAATTGGGGGCATGACGCGTGCACCTGCTGGTCCGCGAAACCAGGACGCTGGACGAGGAAGAGAGCGCGGTCGATCTGGGCCACGATCCGGCTGAGCTGGTGTTCCTCTCGTTTGCGGACAGCGATCTCGGCGCAGCTTCCTCGGCTTGGCTCTCGATGGAAGCGGAGCGGCCGTCATTGCGGCTTGCTCGCCTCGCCAGCCTGCGCCATCCGATGTCGGTCGATCTCTATGCCGAACGAGTGATCGCCCATGCGCGGGCGGTGGTCATCCGGCTGCTCGGCGGCCTCGACTACTGGCGCTACGGGGCGGAGGAATTCGCTTCCCTTTGCCGCGCGCAAGACATCAGCCTGGCCCTGCTGCCGGGAGATGCGCGTGAGGATCCTCGCCTGGCCGCGCTTTCGACCGTGCCGCCCAAAGCTCTCGCCGCGCTGCACGCCTATGTGCGGGAAGGCGGGCCGCGGAATCTTCGCCAGGCCCTGCTCCTCGCCGCCCGTCTCGGCGGCATCGGCCAAGGCCCCACGGCACGCCCCGCGGCGGTGCCGTGCGCCGGCGAATATGCGCTTTCCGTTCCCGCCGAGGGTGCGCTGGGGAACGCGGCGATCGTCTTCTACCGCTCGCATCTGCTGTCCGGAGACATTGCCCCGATTGAAGCCCTGGCCGAGGCTCTGCGGGCGCGTGGGCTTGGCGCACGAGCGCTCTATGTCTCCGGCCTGAAGGACGAAGCGGCGGCCACATTCGCCAGATCGCGGCTCCGCGAATGGCGGCCTGCCGTGGTGTTGAACGCCACAGGTTTCTCCGCCCGCCAGGGTGACGAAGGAACGCCGCTCGATGCCGCCGGCGTTCCGGTGCTCCAGCTCGTTCTCTCCGGCGCGTCGCGCGCCACGTGGCAGGCCTCGTCCCGCGGCCTCTCGCAGACCGACCTTGCCATGCAGGTTGTGCTGCCGGAGCTGGATGGGAGGCTGCTGACCTCGACGATCGGCTTCAAGAGTGAGGCCGAGCCAATCCCCGGGCTGGATTTCGTCCGCAAGCTTTTTCGCCCGGATGCGGAGGGAGTCGCGCTTGCCGCCGGTCGGGCAGCCGGTTGGGCACGCCTGGCCGCGACCCCGCGCGCGGAACGGCGCATTGCCATGTTGCTCTCGGATTATCCAGGAGCAGGCGGCGGGCAAATCGGTTATGCGGTCGGGCTCGACAGCCTGGCGAGCCTGGGCAAAATCGCCCGGCTGCTGCAGGACGCCGGCTATGACGTGGACGACCCTGAAACCCTCGCCGCCAGCCTGCTGCATGCCGGTCCCCTGGCGATCCTCACGCTTGGGGAATACCGGTGCCTTTTCGCAAAACTTCCGGAAGCCGTGCGGGAGCGTGTCCTTGCCGCCTGGGGTGACCCTTCGGAGGATGCCACGCTTCGCAACGGCTCCTTCACGCTTTCCTATGTGGCGGCTGGAAAATTCCTCGCCGCCGTCCAGCCTGACCGCGGCAGCCGGCTGGATCGCAAAACCTCCTATCACGACCCGGATCTGCCACCATGCCACGCCTATCTCGCCTGCTATCTCTGGCTGCGCGAGCGGGTCGGCATTCACGCGCTCGTTCATCTCGGCACGCACGGCACGCTGGAATGGCTGCCCGGCAAAGCGGCAGCCCTGTCCGCGGCATGTTTTCCGGCCGCTCTCGCAGGCGGGCTGCCTGTGATCTACCCGTTCATCGTCAACAACCCAGGCGAGGCCGCGGTCGCGAAGCGGCGTCTCGGAGCGGTCACCATCGGTCACCTCACTCCGCCGCTGAGATCCGCAGGCACGCACGGCGCCGCACTCATGCTGGAGCGGTTGATCGAGGAATTTGCCGCGGCGGATGGGCTCGATCGCCGCCGCACGTCCATGCTCCGCCGTGAGATCCTGGATCGCGCCGCATCGTCGGGCCTGCTCGCCGAAAGCGGCGGCAGCCCGGACGCATCTGAGGATGAGGCGCTCGCCAGACTCGATGCCTATCTTTGCGATCTCAAAACAATGCAGATTCGCGACGGGCTGCATGTGTTCGGCCGGGCGCCCGCCCCTGACCAGCGCGCCGGCATCCTGGCGGCTCTGCAAGCCGCCTGCCCCGCTCTCTCGGCCGCGCATCTCGATTCCTTGCTCGATCGTTCGGCGAATGCGGAGCGAACAGGTTTGCTCGCCGCGCTGGATGGCGGCTTCGTCGCGCCCGGACCGGCCGGCGCGCCGACGCGCCGACGCATGGACGTGTTGCCCACCGGCCGCAATCTTTTCTCAGCCGACCCGCGAGCCATTCCGACACGGTCGGCGGTGACGCTGGCGGAACGCGCGGCTGCGGATCTGCTGCGCCGGCACAGGCAGGATCATGGCGAGTGGCCACGGAGCCTCGTGGTCGATCTCTGGGGCAGCACGACGATGCGCACCGGAGGAGAAGACATCGCCCTGGCGCTGGTGCTGCTCGGCGCCCGACCGGTCTGGGACGAAGGGTCCGTGCGTGTCACCGGCATCGAGATTCTTCCATTGGCAGCGCTCGACCGCCCGCGCGTGGATGTGACGCTCCGCATCTCCGGCTTGTTCCGGGATGTGTTCGACGCGCTGGTGCTGCTGTTCGATTCCGCGGTGCGGGCGATCGCCGGCCAGGATGAGGACATGGCTTGGAATCCGCTCGCCGGCGCCGCGCGCGGCCTCGAGGGAAGAGCCCTGCGCCTTGCCACCGCGCGTGTGTTCGGGCCGGCGCCCGGCGCCCACGGCACCGGCATCGCAGAGATGTTTGAGCATGGCGCCTGGGAGAGGCGCGAGGAACTGGGCGCGGCCTATCTCGCCGGCTCGGCCCATGCCTATGGCCGGAGGCTCGATGGCGTCGCGAATGCGGACGCCTTCGCTGCCCGCATTGCGGCGGCGGACGGGTTCGTGCACGCGCAGGACCATGAAGAGACCGATCTGCTCGAAAGCATCGATCCTGCCGCTCACGAAGGTGGATTTGCGGCCGCCGCCCAGCCCGGCGTGGCGCTCTACCATCTCGATACCACGCGCCCCGAGGCGCCGCGCACACGCACGCTGATCGAAGAGATTCGCCGCGTGGTGCGCGGCCGGGCCGCCAATCCCGCCTGGATCGCGGGCATGATGAACCACGGCTATCGCGGGGCGGCGGAAATCGCCCGATCGCTCGACGCGCTCCACGGCTTTGCCGCAACGCTTCCGGAACGGCTGGATCGCCAGTTCGACCTGATGTTCGAGGCGACGCTCGGTGATCCGGCGGTCGATTCGTTTCTCCACGCTTCCAATCCGGCCGCGCGGGCGGCCATGGCAGCGCGATTCGAGGAAGCGATCCGTCGCGGCCTCTGGCATCCGCGGCGAAATATTGTGGCCGACAGCCACCAGGGCGGCGAGCAGTGAACGAGGCCGTGACCAAGGGCTGGTGCCCAAGCCTGTTCGAACCGATGAACGCGGCAGACGGGTTGCTGGTCCGGATCAAGCCGCCCGGCGCGAAACTGGGCCTGGTCGCGGCACGGCGTCTTGCCCAGGCGAGCGGGCAATTCGGCAATGGCGCGATCGAACTGACCGGCCGCGCCAATCTTCAGGTGCGCGGCCTTTCCGCGGAGGGAATTGCGCCGTTCGCCGAAGAGATCGTCGCGGCGGGCCTCGCCGATCGAAATCCGGCGATCGAACGACGGAGGGCAGTGATCCATCCGCCGCTGGCCGACGATGACCCGACCGCCGCCCGTCATGCCTCCGCGCTTGCGACCGAAATCGAAACGGTTCTGGCGGGGGATGAACGGTTCGCTCGCCTGCCGGCGAAATTCGCCGTCGCGGTGGATGGCGGCGGCCTTCTTCCGCTGGGAGAGACCGCCGCCGATCTGAGGGTGATTTGCGCTCATGGTCGTTCGCTGATCGCGCCGGCCGGTGCGATGCTTGCCGCCGAGGTGATGGACGCGGGTGTCATCGCGGCGGTGGCGCGGCTGGCGGAGGTTTTCCTGGAGCTTTCCAGCCGCTGCGCATCCCGGCCGCGCCGGATGCGCGCTCTGATTGGAAAGATCGGGCGTGCACCATTCTTTGCCGCCGCAGGGTTCCAGAATCTTGCGCCAGTGCCGCCGTTTCCCTCGCTTCGGTCGGTCGGCTGGCTGGCCTATCCCGACGGCGCTGCGGGCGCGTTCGGCCTCGGCCTGATGTTCGGGGCGATGACGGCCTCCCTGCTCGCCGCGCTTGCCGACCTTGCCGGGGAATATGGCGATGCCACGCTCCGCCTGACCCCTTGGCGAACGCTCGTCCTGCCCGGCATCGCCGAACGCGATGCTTCCATGCTGCGAAAAAAAGCCCTTGGTCTTGGCCTGATCGTCGAGCCGACCGACCCGCGGCGCGCCCTCTTTGCTTGTCCTGGGCGCACGGGTTGCGCTTCCGCCTCGGTCGATGCGCGCGCGGACGCGGTCTTGCTTTCAAATCTCGTCTTGCGCTCGGTCGTGCATGTCTCGGGCTGTTCCAAAGGGTGCGCCCATCCGGAAGCGGCGCCGGTCACGCTGGTCGGCGAGGATGGACGCTATGCACTCATCCGTAACGGCCGGGCCCAGGATAGGCCGATGCTGCGCGGCCTGACCATGCGGGAGGCGATCGACGCGCTGGGAAAAAGCGCGTGAGCCGCCATTACGACTATCTGCGTGACGGTGCCGCGATCTATCGGCAATCCTTCGCCACCATCCGCGCGGAAGCCGATCTCGGAGGATTTGACCCGGCGGAAGCGAGGGTCGCTGTGCGCATCATTCATGCCTGCGGCATGGTGGAGATCGCCCGCGATCTTCGTTTCGCAGATGGGTTTACCGCTGCCGCCACCGCTGCGTTGCGAGATGGCCTGCCGATCTTTTGCGATTCGGAGATGGTCGCCCATGGCATCACGCGCAGCCGGCTGCCGGCATCGAATGAGATCGTCTGCACCCTGAACGCGCCCGGCGTGCCCGAACTGGCGGCGAAGCTCGGCATCACACGCTCGGCCGCTTCGCTCGATCTGTGGGGCGAGCGGCTGGGAGGGGCGCTGGTGGCCATCGGCAATGCGCCGACGGCGCTTTTCCGCCTGCTCGAACTGCTCGATGAAGGCGCGCCGGCCCCGGCGGCGGTGATTGGCATGCCGGTCGGGTTTGTCGGCGCCGCCGAAGCCAAGGACGCTCTGGCAGCGAATGGACGCGTGCCGTCCCTGATCCTGCGGGGGCGCCTCGGCGGCAGCGCGATGGCGGTGGCGGCCATCAATGCCCTGGCCAGCGACGCGGAATGAGCATGGTGCAGAGCCAGGCCGGCACGCTTTATATCGTCGGCACCGGACCCGGGGATCCGGAGCTGATGACACTGAAGGCGGCGCGGGTGATCGGCAGTGCCCGGACGATCGCCTATTTCGCCGGATGCGGCCGGCAAAGCCATGCACGCGCCGTCGCCGCGGCGCATATTTCGCCGGATGCCGAGGATCTGCGGCTGGAATATCCTTTCACCACCGAGTGCCACGTGAACGACGAAAAGTACATCGTCGGCATCTCCGAATTTTACGCCGAGTGTACTGCCCGCATCGCCGCCCGGCTGGATGCCGGCATCGATGTCGGCCTGCTCTGTGAAGGCGATCCTTTCTTCTACGGCTCCTCTCAGGCTCTGCTCGATCGGTTGGGAACCGCATATAAAACTGTTGTGATTCCTGGCGTAACCGGCATGAGCGGGTGCTGGACCCGAGCCGGCACGCCGATGGCCCATGGTGATGACGTGCTGACGGTGCTGCCAGGCACGCTCGACGAAAACGATCTGGCCGCGCGTCTCGCGGCCAGCGATGCCGCCGTGATCGTGAAGGTCGGTCGCAATCTTCCGAAGATCCGTGCCGCCTTGCGGCGCTCCGGCCACGCGGGGCGCGCCGTCTATGTCGAGCGCGGGACGATGACGGGCGAGCGGATCCTACCCTTTGCGGAACTCGACGAGACGGCAGCACCTTATTTCTCGCTGATCCTGGTGCCGGGTCGGCAACGGCGGCGATGACGGGACGGCTTGCTATAGTCGGCCTCGGGCCGGGCGATCCGCGGTATCTGACACCAGAGGCTCTCGCCGTTTTGGCCGATGCCTCGGACCTCGTCGGATATGCGCCCTATCTGGCGCGGCTCACTTGCCGACCGGACCAGCGGCGCCACGGATCGGACAATCGTGCCGAGCGGGAGCGGGCTTGCCAAGCGGCTGCCTTGGCGGTGGCCGGACTGCGCGTTGCCGTCGTGTCGTCCGGCGATGCCGGCGTTTTCGCCATGGCGAGCGCGGTGTTCGAGGCCATCGAAGCCGGTGGACCCGAGTGGCGTGCGCTCGATATCGAGGTGGTGCCGGGCATCTCGGCCATGTTCGCCGCGGCGGCCCGAATCGGCGCGCCGCTCGGTCATGATTTTTGCGCCCTCTCGCTTTCCGACAATCTCAAGCCTTGGGCGGTGGTGACGGCGCGCTTGACGGCGGCTTCATCCGCGGGCTTCGTCATCGCGCTCTACAACCCGCGCTCGCGCGCACGGTCGTGGCAGCTTGGCGCTGCCTTTGCGCTGCTGCGCCCGATCCTGCCGGCAGCGACGCCGGTGGCATTCGCGACCGCCGTTACCTGCCCGGAGGAGCGGATCGACATCACGACGCTGGCCGAGGCCGACCCGGAGCTTGCGGATATGAGAACGCTGGTTTTGATCGGCTCCGCCGCGACGCGGCGCATCGATCGATCGGGCACACGCCCATGGCTCTATACGCCGCGTCGAGAGAGCGCTTCATGACGAAGCGCGAGCCAGGTGAGCACCTCCTCCACGTTGGCGACGCGATCGCCGGTAATGGCAGGCGGGCGCGCGACCATCACCACGGGCACACGCAGCACGCGCGCGGCATGCAGCTTCGCCACGGTCGCGCTGCCACCAGAATTTTTCGCGACCAGGATTTCGATTTCCCGCTCCGCGAGCAGACGGCGCTCATCCTCTTCCCGGAACGGCCCGCGCGCAGTGATGATCTCGGCGTTCGGCGGCACCCGTTCGGGCGGCGGCGGATCGACCGAACGGATGACATAGCGGTGCCAGGGCGCGGCCGCGAAGGGGAAGAGATCCTTCTGCCCGATCGTCAGCAGTACGCGCCGCGGCGTTTTGCCGAGCGCTTTCGCCGCTTCGCTCATATCGGCGACCGGAATCCAGTGATCACCCGTTGCAGGTTGCCATTCGGGCCGCTGCAACGAGAGCAGCGGAACGCCGGACGAATTCGAGGCCAATTCCGCGTGGCGGCTGATCTGCGCCGCGAAGGGGTGGGTCGCATCGATCAGCGCATCAACCCGTTCCGCGGCGAGATGGCGTGCCAGCCCCTCGGCGCCGCCGAAACCGCCGATCCGGCAGGGCAAGGGCTGGGGTGCCGGGTTTCGGGTTCGCCCGGCGAGCGAGACCATCGCCGCGAAACGCGGATCATCGGCCAAGGCGCGACCGAGTTGCACGGCCTCGCTCGTGCCGCCGAGGATCAGCAATTTCATCCGTCGCGGGACTTCGTTCGACGATGAAGGCGGGGATGCGATCTCCATGGCTTGCCATCCTGGGAATCGGCGAGGATGGAGTCGAGGGCTTGTCGGCGGCAGCGCGCGCGGCGATCCGCGAGGCGGTGCTCGTGGTGGGCGGCGCGCGGCATTTGGCGCTGGCCGCGCCGCTGATCAAAGGGGACCGACTCCCATGGCCACGCCCCTTGAGCGATGCATTCCCCGCCATCCTCGCGCATCGCGGCCGCAAGGTCGCGATCCTCGCCTCCGGCGATCCCTATTGCTACGGCATCGGCGGAACGCTGGCAGGACTGGTGCCGGTGGCCGAGCGTTTCTGCATCCCGACGCCCACCGCCTTCTCGCTCGCCTGCGCACGCCTCGGCTGGGCGGCGCAGGATGTCGCCACCCTCTCCGCCTGCGGTCGTCCACTCGCCGCGATCCAGCCGTTTTTGCAGCCGGGCTGCCGCATCCTGGCGCTTTCGGCGGATGGGGAGACGCCGGCCGCCCTGGCCAAGCTGCTCGCGCAACATGGTTTCGGTGCCTCCGTGCTGCATGTGATGGAGGCGCTCGGCGGCCCGAAGGAGCGGATTCGCTCGGTCGTCGCCGGCGAGACTTTGCCGACCGATATCACTCCCCTCAATCTGGTGGGGATCGAGGTCGTCGCTTCACGGAATGCGCGCGTCATCCCGCGCGCGGCGGGCCTGCCGGATTCGTTCTTCGAGCATGACGGCCAGATCACCAAGCAAGAGATCCGCGCTGTCACCCTCGCCGCGCTGGCGCCGTGCGCCGGGGAACTGCTCTGGGATATCGGCTGCGGCTCCGGTTCGGTGGCGATCGAATGGTCGCTGGGGCATTCGTCCAACCGGGCGATCGGCATCGAGCGGTGTCCGGAGCGGGCCGAGCGGGCGGGACGCAACGCGCGCGCGCTTGGTGTACCCGCCGTCCGCATCGTCACTGGCGCGGCGCCTGCCGCCCTGGATGGACTGCCAATGCCGGACGCCGTCTTCATCGGCGGCGGCGCCCAGGATGCAGCGCTGATCGAGGCCGCCTGGACGGCTTTGCGGAACGGCGGAAGGCTGGTCGTGAACGCGGTGACAATCGAGACCGAGATGCAGTTGTTCGGGGCTCAAAAAATGCATGGCGGCATGCTGACGCGCCTTGCCGTCGAACGGCTCGACAGGATCGGCAACCGCCACGGCTTTCGCCCGGCGATGAGCGTGACCCAATGGGCTGCGGTGAAGCCATGAGCGGGAAGCCATGAGCGGGCGGATCATCGCCGGAATGGGATGCCGCCGGGATTGTCCGGCCGAGGCGATCATCTCCTTGCTGCGTCGTGCCGCTCTCGAGGCGGGCCGCTCGGCCACGGCGCTGGCGGTGCCTTCCTTCAAGGAAGACGAGCCTGGTCTCCGGGAAGCGGCGCGGCAGCTTGGCCTGAGGCTTATCCTGGTAGAGCCGTTATCGCTCGCGGCAGCGCAGGAACGCTGCGTCACGCGGTCCGCCCATGCGGCGCGGACGACCGGCATCGCCTCGGTCGCGGAAGGTGCGGCATTGGCCGCCGCCGGTGCCGGCGGGCGGCTGATCCTGCCGCGCATTGCCGGCGGCGGCGCAACCTGCGCATTGGCGGAGACCGCCCTGCCATGACCGTCCATTTCATCGGCGCCGGCCCGGGTGCTGCGGACCTGATCACGCTGCGCGGGCGCGATATTCTCGCGCGCTGCCCGGTCTGTCTCTATGCCGGCTCGCTCGTCCCGCCGGAGCTCCTGAGTTATTGCCCACCGGGCGCGCGCATCATCGACACGGCGCCGATGACGCTCGATGCGATCGAGGCCGAGTATCGCGCGGCGCACACACGCGGGAAGGACGTGGCCCGGCTGCATTCCGGCGATCTCTCGGTCTATAGCGCCATCGCCGAGCAGATCCGCCGGCTCGAGCGCTGCGGCATTCCTTATACGCTGACCCCCGGCGTGCCTTCCTTCGCCGCCGCCGCCGCCGCGCTCGGGCGCGAGCTGACCGTGCCGGAGGTGGCGCAGAGCCTGGTGCTCACGCGTGTTTCCGGACGCGCCTCCGCCATGCCGCCGCGCGAGACGCTCGCCGCGTTCGGGGCCACCGGCGTGACGCTTGCGATTCATCTCGCCGGCCATGCGCTGGAACGGATCGTGGGAGAGCTCGTGCCGCTTTACGGCGCGGACTGTCCGGTGGCGATCATCGTCCGCGCGAGCTGGCCGGACCAGCGCATCCTGCGCGGCACATTGGGCACGATCATCGCCCTCGCCGCGGCCGAGCCGATCGGGCGTACGGCGCTGATCCTGGTCGGGCCCGCGCTCGGCGCCGAAGATTTTCGCGAAAGCGCGCTTTACGATCCGTTCTACGATCGCCGCTTTCGTCCCGCCCGTGCGTCTTCATGACCGTCGAGGCCAACCGGGGCGAAGCGGGCGCGGCCAACCAATTGGCCAGCGCGATCGAATACCGCGATTTCGAGAGCGATCGGCGCCGGCCGCAGAATTGCGGCCGCGACTTCCCAGGCATCCTGTGCCACCGCATCGCCCAGGGTGAGATTGGGGGCGAGATTTGGGGCGAGATTTGCAGTGGCGGCGAAAGCCTCGGCAACGGTGTTCGAGATGGCGATTCGGGCCTCGGTGACCTCGCTCGCACCATGAGCGCGCGCGAGCGCCGCAAGCGCCGCGAGATCGACCTCGCCACGCTTGGAATGAAGATCGAGCCGTCCCTGCGCGAGCTTCGTCATCTTGGCGATGCCGCCGGCGATGGTGACGCGCGGCAGCGGATGACGGCGCAGATATTTCAGCATACCGCCCACGAAATCACCCATCTCGATCAGCGCGATCTCGGGCAATGCATGCAGCGCCCGAACGGCGTCTTCGGAAGTGCGGCCGGTGGCGCCGGCGATATGCGCAACACCGCTCGCGCGCGCGACATCGATTCCGCGATGAATGCTGTCGATCCAGGCGGCACAGGAATAGGGGATCACGACGCCGGTGGTGCCCAGGATCGAAAGTCCGCCGACGATCCCGAGGCGTGGATTGAGCGTCTGACGTGCGAGCTCTTCGCCCCCCGGAATCGAGATCTCCACGAGGACGTCGGGGGCGAGGCCGTGCGCCGCGGCGACCTCGGCGACCGCAGCGCGGATCATCTGCCGTGGCGCGGGGTTGATCGCTGGCTCGCCCGGCGGCAACGGCAGGCCGGGGCGTGTGATGGTGCCGACGCCCGGGCCCGCGCGAAAGATCACGCCCGAGCCAGGCAGCCCCGCGGCAACGGCGGCGCGGACCAGGACACCATGGGTGACGTCCGGATCATCGCCGGCATCCTTGACTACGCCGGCAGTGGCGATGCCCGTGCTCTGCGAAGTCTCGGCCAAGGCAAAGGAGACGCGCAGGCCGTTCGGAAGCGCGATCTCGACCGGATCGGGAAATGCATCGCCGAAGAGCGCCGTCGCCGCCGCCTTGGCGGCTGCGGTCGCGCATGTGCCGGTGGTCCAGCCCCGGCGCAGTGGCCGTCTCTGCTGCACTGCGCGGGATATATCGGCCCGATGCACGCTTGTCATCGCGGCGGACGGCGTGCATGAGCTTGGCCTCGGCGCTCGATGCGGCCTTGCGCGGCGTGCCTGAGCTTCGTCCGGGCGAGGTCTGGCTGGCAGGGGCCGGTCCTGGCGACCCGGCGCTTCTGACGCTGCATGCCCTGGCTGGGCTCGACCAGGCCGAAATTGTCCTGCACGACTCGCTGGTCGATCCGCGCGTATTGGCGTTGGCGCGGCCCGATGCCAGGCGAATCTTTGCCGGCAAGCGCGGCGGCCAGCCCTCCACCCACCAGGGTGACATTACGGCGCAGCTCGTGGGCCTCGCCCGCGAGGGGGCGCGCGTGCTGCGGCTGAAGGGCGGCGACCCCTATGTGTTCGGACGCGGCGCGGAGGAGGCTCTTGCGCTCGCGGAAGAAGGCATTCCTTTCCGGGTGATCCCGGGAATCACTTCCGGACTCGCGAGCCTGACCATGGGGCTCATGCCGGCCACGGTCCGCGGCATCAATAGGGCGATCCTGCTCGCGACCGGCCACGGCATCACCGACGGGAACAACGACCATGATCTCGATTGGGCACAGATCGCGCGGCTCGGCCAGCCGATCGTTCTTTACATGGCGATCGCCCGTTTGCCAGCGATCACCGAGGCCTTGCTGGCGGGAGGGCTGCCGCCCGATACCGCCGCGGCGGTGATCGGCTCGGCGACAATGCTGGAGGAGCGTGTCGTGGTGTCCACGCTCGCCAGGCTCCCCGATGACATCGCGCGGTGCGGCATCAGTGCGCCGGCGATCGTGGCGATCGGCGAGATCGTGCGGATGCGCGCGAAATTGCTGGCCCTGCTGCCCCAGCTTGGCAAGGAGGCCCCACCGTGGCCGCCGGGCTGATCATTGCCGCCCCCCGCTCGGCTGCCGGCAAGACGACCGTGACACTCGCAATCCTGGCGGCGCTGCGGCAGCGCGGCATCGCCGTGCGCGCCGGCAAGTCCGGGCCCGATTACATCGATCCGGCCTTTCATGAAGCCGCGAGCGGCTTTCCCTCTTTTAACCTGGATAGCTGGGCGATGGCGCCGGAGCAGCTCGATGCCGTGGCTGCCGAGCTGACCAAGGCCGCGGAGATCGTCCTGATCGAATCGGCCATGGGCCTGTTCGACGGCGTGGGCGAGGAAGCGGGGCGAACCGGCGCGGCTTCCGATCTTGCCGCCCGCTACCATCTGCCGGTGCTGCTGGTGCTGGACGTGTCGGGTCAGGGGCAGAGCGCGGCGGCAGTGGCGCGCGGCTTTCTGTTTCATAACCCGGCGGTGCGGATTGCCGGCGTCGTGCTCAACCGTGTCGGCAGCGATCGGCATCGTGACGGCATCGGTCAGGCACTCGGGGTGCTGAAGCTGCCGCTTCTGGGCAGCGTGAGACGGGACGCAACGATTGCCCTGCCCGGGCGGCATCTCGGCCTGGTTCAGGCGCGGGAGCAGCACGGTCTTGGCGAATTTCTGGCGCGACTGGCCGATCTGGCGGAAAGCATGCTCGATCTCGACGGGATCCTCGCCATGGCGGCTCCATTCTCGGTGGCCGGTGCCTCCGCTGCCATGCTGCGCCCGCCGGGACAGCGCATCGCGCTGGCGCAGGATGCCGCCTTCAGCTTTCTCTATCCTCATGTGCTGGCTGGCTGGCGCGCGGCCGGTGCTGAAATCATTCCCTTCTCGCCGCTCGCCGATGAGCCGCCGCCCGAGGATTGCGACGCATGCTGGCTGCCCGGCGGCTATCCCGAGCTGCATGCGGGGCGGCTTGCCGAGGCCGGTCGTTTCCGTGCCGGCATGCTCCGCTTCGCCGCGAGCCGAAGCGTGCACGGCGAATGCGGCGGCCACATGGTTCTGGGGATGATGCTGGAGGATGCCGAAGGCGCGGCGCACAGGATGCTGGGGCTGCTCAGCCACGCGACCAGCTTTGCAAAACGCAGGCTGCATCTCGGCTATCGGGAAGCGACCCTGCTCGAAGATGCCGCGATCGGATCCGCGGGCACGGTCCTGCGCGGCCACGAATTCCACTATGCCGCCATCAGCGATCCCGGCGCCGACGCCCCCTTGTGGCGGCTTTCCTATGCATTGGGGCAGGATCTCGGCACCGAAGGTGCAAGACGAGGACGTGTCAGCGGCTCGTTCTTCCACGCCATCGCTTCCGTTCCAGCCAAGAGCAGCGCCTGATGTCGAAAACCCGTTTCGCAACCGTCGAAGCCGTTCGTGAAGCCTGCCGCACCTTGCCGGATGGCGATGAACACGCCACGGAGGTGGTGCGTGCGCGCCAGCGCATCTTGACGAAGCCGCCCGGCAGCCTGGGCCGGCTTGAGGAGCTGGCGGCCTGGCTGGCGTGCTGGCAGGGACGGGAAATGCCTGTGCTGGAGCGGGTGGAGGTGCTGATCTTCGCGGGCAATCACGGCGTGGTGGCCCGTGGCGTCTCACCCTATCCGCCCGAAGTGACGACACAGATGGTTGCGAACTTCACCACCGGGGGCGCGGCCATCAATCAGCTGGCAAAGGTTGCGGGCGCGAAACTGCGGGTGATCCCGCTCAGCCTCGAGACACCCACGTGCGATCTGGTCGAAGCGCCGGCGATGGAGGAGGCCGAGTTCCTGGCTGCGATCGACACAGGGTTCGCGGCCGTGGCGCCGGGCACCGACCTGCTCGCGCTTGGGGAGATGGGTATCGGCAATACGACCGCGGCCGCGGCCGTGGCAGCGGCGCTGTTTGGCGGCGGCGGGCAGCGCTGGGCCGGCCGTGGCACCGGGCTGGATGATGTCGGGCTCTCTCGCAAGCAGGCGGTGATTGATGCGGCCCTGGCACGCCACAAGGACGTGCTGCTTGACCCGCTGCAAGTGGCGATGGCGCTCGGCGGCCGCGAACTGGCCGCCATCATGGGCGCGGTGCTGGCAGCGCGACTTCATCGCACGCCGGTGCTGCTGGACGGCTTTGTCTCCACCGCCGCGGCAGCGCCGCTGGCGCGGATTGCGCCGAGGGCGCTCGATCATGCCCGCATCGCCCATTGCTCGGCCGAGACCGGGCATCGCGCATTGGCGACCGCGCTGGGACAGCAGCCGCTTCTCGATCTCGGCATGAGGCTCGGCGAGGCTTCGGGGGCCGCGGTCGCGATCCCGGTTTTGCATGCCGCCATCGCCTGCCATGCCGGTATGGCAACCTTTGCCGCGGCCGGCGTGCGCGATCGCGATTGATATGACGTTGCTCCTAGAGCGTGATGACCGGAGGTGGCCTAACCGGAGGTCTGAATCACGCGAGAAAACAAATGGGTAGAGCGGGATGGGTGAGCGCGAGCGAACACGTCCCGCTCTAGAGCTGGCGGGCGCCTTCGTGCTGCTGACGCGGCTGAATCTGGCGTGGTTGCTCGCTGGCCATCCGCCAGTGACAATCGACCGGACTGTCTGGGCATTCCCGCTGATCGGCGCGGTGGTTGGCGTTGTGGGCGGAGCCGCCTATGCAGCCTGCGCCTGGGCCGGGATGCCGCCGGTCGTCGCTTCCGTTTGGGCGCTGACCGTCATGGTGGTGGTGACCGGCGCGCTTCATGAGGATGGGCTTGCGGACACGGCCGACGGGTTCGGCGGCGGGCGAACCCGGGAGCGCAAGCTCGAAATCATGCGCGACAGCCATATCGGCAGCTTCGGGGCAATCGCATTGATCTTGTCGCTGGCGGCGCGTGGTGCGGCGATCGCTGCGCTGGGGCGGCCATTGCGTGTGCTGCCGGCCTTGGTGACTGCCGCTTCCTTGGGCCGTGCCGCCGTGGTGGTGCCGCTGCTTCTTCTCGTGCCGGCGCGTTCGGATGGTCTCGCTGTTGGGCTGCGCGCAATGCGGCGATCCCGCGCCGTCGCAGCTTTGGCCATCGCGGCCTTCCTTGCCCTGGTGTTGATGCCTCTCGGCGCCGCGCTTCGCGCGATGGTCGGCGCGGTGATTGTGGCAGTCGTGCTTTCCTGGATCGCCTGGCGTCAGATCGGCGGATATACGGGCGATGTGCTCGGTGCGGTCTCTCTGGTCGCGGAGTGTGTTGCGATCGGGATGATGGCCATCATGAAGGCGGGCCATTGACCCGCTCACGTTGGAGAAGAGGAGGGCAAAGCCGGGACCTCATATTTCGCGAGCTGCGCGTGGATGAGCTGCAACGCCGCATAAAGCCGCGCATGCACGGTGTTGAAGTATTCGTCATAGATCGGAATCCAGTCCGGACACGGATCGACCACGAATGTCTCTCGCTCGATTTCGGCGAGCGCTCGGCGAAGATCCGGCCAGAGTCCGGCAGCGATGCCGCCCAGGAGCGCAGCGCCGAGCGCGGTTGCCTCCGGCTCGGCAATGACCGTCATCGGCCGTCCGTAGGTGCTGGCCTTGATCTCGAGGAGCAGCCGGTTCCTGGTGTTCCCTCCAATGACGATGATCGCCTCGGGTTCCCCAAGCCCCGCAAGATCGGTCATGCCCGCAACGACGCTGCGGGCTTCCATGGCCAGGCCCTCCAGCACCGCCCGGAACATCTCGCTCCGCCCCTTGGCACTCGTGAGGCCGAGAAACGCGCCGCGCGCGGTGATATCGGCATGAGGCGGCGCACCATAAGCGAGATGGGGGAGAAAACTGACTCCGTTGCTGCCCGGGGACAGGAGCTCGGCCTCGCCGATCAACGCCTGGTGTGAGAGATCCTGGCCGAAAAGCCGGCGCGTCCATTCGACCGCGCCGCCCGAGCTATAGATCGTTCCGCCGAGATAGAAGAGAGGCCGATCGCGCGCGGCCGCGCCCTGGGCATAGCCCTGCCGCAAGAGATCCGGTGACATCACCGGTTGGCGCATGGCGGTGAGGATGGCCTCCGCGGTGCCCATGCTGTCCAGGACGACACCGTTCGACAAGGCGCCGGCCGACAAAGCACCGGCCGAGAATGCACCGCAAACATGATCATGAGCGCCAACACCCACGATGGGTGAGCCGGGAAGACCTGTCTCGGCCAGCACCTGCGGGCGAACGGGACCGAGCGCCGTGCCACTCGCACGGATTGGCGGGAAAATTTCGATGTCGAAACCGACCTCGCGAAGCAGCGCCGCAGACCAGATTCGGTTGGGAAGATCGAGGCAGGCGGTACGTGAGGCAAGGCTGAAATCCGTTGCCACCTCGCCGGAGAGGCGGAAGGCGATCCAATCCGCAATATTGAGCATTCTCCGTACCGATCCGAAACGATCCGGCATCGTCCGCCGGGCCCAGAGCAGCTTGAAGAGTGTGTAGGTGGGATCGGGGGCAAGCCCAGTCAGGGCGAAAAGACGCTCGGGCCCGATCCGTTCGGTAAGCCAGGCCGCATCCCTCTCGGTCCGCCGGTCGAACCAGGCCATTGCCTTGCCCAGCGCCTGGCCATGCGCATCGAGCAGGACACAGGATTCGCCGAAGCTTGCCGCGGCGATCCCGGCCACCGCGTGCCCCTTCGGAACCTGGGGCGCGAGCTCGCGGAGGATGGCGAGCGTCGCCTGCCACAGCGCTTCCGGATCGTGTTCGGCGGAACCTTCGCGCATCCGCAGTGTCGGCGTCGGCCGGCTGGCAAGCACACGCAGCCGGGCGCTCCGGTCTATCAGCAGGCCGCGCAGGCTTTGGGTTCCGATATCGATGCCGATCAGACAATCGGCGCGCAGAGCTTCGTTCCCCATCCAATCTTCGGTCCGGTGCCCGCCGCTATCCCTTGACGGCGCCGAACGAGAGGCCGCGGGCGAGGAATCGCTGAACGAAGAATGAGAGAATGACCGGCGGCATGACCGCGAGCAGGGTATTGACGGAAGCCGTGTTGAAATCGACCCCCCGCGTCGAACGGGAGGCCAGGATGAAGGCCGGCATGGTCATCGCATGCTGGGAGGTTAGGGCTGATGCGAACAGCGCCTCGTTCCAGGTAAAGGCGAAGACGATCACCGCCGACACGATCAGCCCGTCGACGGCAAGCGGCAAAGCGATCAGGCGAAAAATCTGCCAATGCGTCGCCCCTTCGACCTTGGCCGCCTCCTCGATCTCGATGCTCGCGTCTCGGAACACATCGCGCATGATGACCACGCCGAACGCGAGATTGAATGTGGAGTAGCAAAAGATCAGCCCGGTCCAGGTATCGATCAGGCGGAGCGCCACCATCATCACATAGAACGGAATCAATACGACCGCCGGTGGCAGCACGCGCTGGGAGAGAAACCATAACGTGATATCCCGCGAGCGGCGCGGGAAGAACCGGGCCAAGGAATAGGCCGCCGGCGTGCCGAGCAGAAGGACGAAGATCGTCGTTCCAAGACTTACGATGGTGCTGCTGAGGAGCGCCTGACGCGCCTCGGGATCGCCGAGCACGCTGCGCCAGGAGGTGAGCGTTGGCTTGAAATCGACAAAGGGAATGAGTGCACCCGCGCGAAACGTGTCCGCGACTGTCTTGACCGAGTTCACGACCGCCCAAAGTGCGGGGAAGATCACCCAGAAGGCCGCGAGCAGCAGGATCACGTACGCGAGAAGGCGTGCCGGCCGCGAAATCCCGCTCCAAAGAATGTTGCTCATGAGGGGAATGTCCTCATGCCCGTCTCCCGCGTCACTCTATGTTCCGACGCATCTGGCGAAAGAAGAAGGTGATGATGATCGAGACGAGAATTAAGAAGATGATTCCCATCGCCGAGCCTTTGCCGAAATCGAAGAACTGAATGGTCGTCAGGTAATCGGCGATGCTGAAGACTTGCGTGCTGGTGCCGGGCCCACCGCTTGTCAGCGCGAAGGGCAGCCCAAACACCTTGAGTGCCTCGATCAATCTGAGCAGGATCGCGACGGTCATCACCGGCCAGCAGAGCGGGAGCGCGAGCCGCCACATGATCTGCCAGTGGCTTCGCGTATCCAGCAGCGCCGCCTCGTAGATCGTGGCCGGGATCGCGCCGATCGCAGCGAGAGCGATCAGGAAGACGAACGGGGTCCAGCGCCATATATCAAGAATAATTGCGCCCAGGAGGCCGCCCCAACCCGTGGAGAACCAGGGGATATGGATGCCGAGTAGGCCGAGGACGAGCGTGATCGGGCCACCCTGGTCGGTATAGAGGGTGACGCCAAGATAGCCGACGGCGACGCCCATCGTGAACAAAGGCGCGGCGAGGATGCCGCGGAAAACGCGGCTGCCCGAGGCGCCAAGGCTCACCAGCCATGCGAGCAGGAAGCCCAGAACGACCTCAATCGGCACCGCCACCGCGACATAGATCGCGGTGATCGCGATGCTGTGCCAGAACTCTGCGGATTCCAGAACATTGATGTAATTCTGCAAGCCGACATAGCCGGTGATCCCCTGCCCCAGCACGTAGTTCGTGAAGCTGAAATGGAGTACCGAGATCAGGGGAAAGAAAGTGAAGGCGATCACCCACACGATCGCGGGCAGCAGCATCGCATATTTGAACCAGCCGCCATCATCGCCACGAGCGCGACGTCTTGCCGTTGCCGCTCTGCCTTCTCCGCCCCTCGGCATAGGCGTGCGCCGGACCGGCACCTCGCCGGCCCGGCTTCCTGCGTCGCTCAGGAGAAGGAAGCGTTGTAAAGCGCTTTCTGCCGGGCCCGGCCATAGCGCTCGGTCACGCTCTCCCAGGACGAGGCGGTTTGATCAAGAGCGTCCTTGGGCTTCATCTGGCCGGCAAGCACGGCCGAGATGTTGAGGTCGAGTTCATGCCAGTATTCGGCCGCACCCGGAATGCGCAGATAGTTTTCCTGGGACGGCAAGGTGAGATCCGCGTAGTAGGCATGCAGGTACTGCGCGCAGTCGGATGCGTTCCACCCTTGCGCTTGCCACTCGGCGATCGTGCTGGTCCCCGCTGGCGCGAGGTACTCGAACTTCATGCCCGGCTGAACTCCAGTCCAGCCATGCGTGCAGTTGAAGAAGGCGTTCTTGTTGTTGGCCATGAAGGCCATGAAGTCGTAGGTCGCCTCCTTGTGCTTGGAGAGGCGCGAAAGCACCGGGTGCCAAGTGCCGCCATTGACATTGCCCACCTGGTTGAGCGCGTATTTTTTCCAACTGCCCGCGATCGGGTTGAACGCCTCGGTCGTGCCGGGGATCGGGCCACCTCCGACCTTGCCCTGTACTTTGGAAGATTTCGGGTCCTGCGCGAGCGTCGGCAGGTCGCCCCAGGTCGGCTCCATCGCGCAATGCCCTTCGAGAAAAAGGTTCCAGCCCTGGCCAAGCGTCCAGGCGATTTCCTCGCGCGGTCCATTGGCGAGAAACTTCACATAATCTTCCAACGCGCGCAGATGTCCCTCGGAGTTGATGAGCGGTTTCATCGTATCCGGATGGAAATAGAAATATTTATTGTCGGGCGAGACCACGTAAGGCGCGGCAAGGGTGAGGAAATGAAAGAAGCCCTGCTCATTGACCTTGGCGTGCAGCGCCATGCCCCAGTCCTTGCTGCCATCGCCATTCCAGTCCCAGCCGGTAAAGAAATCGGCGAGGTCGTGCATCTGCTGCGTGGTCGTCGGCGGCGCTGGCAGGTCGTACCCGTATTTCTGCTTGAATTTTTGTTGGTTGCCCGCGTCGGCGAAGACATCGCGCCGATAATAGAGGCATTGGGCATCGCCGTCGAAGAGGGACCCATAGGTCTTCCCCCCCCAACTATAGAGCCTGCGCATCGGTGTCAGCCAATCGTCCGGGTTCCAGTACGAATAGCGTGGATCGGCGAGATAGGGTTCGAGCGCGACGATATAAGGATCCTTCGGCACGAAATAATCACCGTAGAACCAGCATGCCGTCTGGTATGCATCGTAACGGCCGAGCCCGCTCGCCAAATCCGCAAAGATCTGGGTGTGCAGTGTCTCGATCGGCACCTCGGCGACATTGACGCGGCCGCCAGTGATCTCCTCCCAGTGCGGGGCGTGATACTTGACACAATCGCCCACCGTCGCCTTCACCGCCATGACGTTGATGGTGGTCCCCTTGTAGGGCTTGGTCTTGAGATAGGCGACCCGCTGTTTGGTGATGGGCGCCTCGTACGGCGATATCGGATCGGAAGGCAGAAGGTCAGGATTGGCGGCGCAGGCCGGCCGCACCAGCTTGCCGAGAATTGCTGCCGAGAAGCCGAGGCCGCCTGCCAGTTCCAGGAAACGGCGGCGATCGAGGCGGCCTTTGTAATAGGATTCTGCGAGATCCTTGAATTTTTCTGCATTGTTATCGTCCGGCGACATGGCTCGTTTCCCCTCTGCTCTACGCTTCGCCGCGTCTCGACGCGGCGTACGTGGCTGATTTGTCAGCCAGGGGGAAACGGCGGGCGATCAGTCCTCCCCCCATCAGGGCTGACATCTTTTCCTTTGGGCGAAGTTATCCCTTCGTTGCCGGCCACCGTCAATAGCCAGCCGCCGCGACGATCCCAGCGTTCCGGGATGGCATCTATTTGCGCTTTTGCAGGAACTCGCAATATCGCGCCCTGTGCGAGCAGCGCTTCCCGCGCCCGTGAATCCGAGGCAGGATGACGGAATGAGCGCGATCGGGATCGATCTCGGAACATCGAGCCTCAAGGCCGTCCTGATCGGCAGGGATGGTGCTCTTCTGGCGGAGGCGATCGCTCCGCTTTCCGTCTCATACCCGCATCCTCTCTGGAGTGAGCAGGCGCCGGAGGATTGGTGGGAGGCCGCAAAGACGGCGATGACGATGCTTCGCGCGCAGGCGGATCTTTCGCAAGTACGGGCTGTCGGTCTCGCAGGGCAGATGCATGGTGCGGTGCTTCTGGATGCTGCGGACAGGGTGCTGAGGCCGGCGATCCTCTGGAATGATGGACGTTCCTCGGCGGAATGTGTTGCGCTCGATCCGCTCGCGCGCCGGATCGCGGGCAATCTTGCCATGCCCGGCTTCACGGCACCGAAGCTCATGTGGATACGCCGCCACGAACCGGACGTCTTCAGCTCTGTCTCCCGTGTGCTCCTGCCGAAGGATTGGCTGCGCCTTCGGATGAGCGGGGAAGCCGTGTCCGACATGTCGGATGCATCGGGGACGCTCTGGCTGGATGTTGCAATGCGGCGCTGGTCCCCCGAGCTGCTGGCCGCGACCTGGCTTTCCATCCGGCATATGCCCCGGCTTGCCGAGGGGACCGAACCGACAGGAGCTGTGCGACCCGAGCTTGCGCGCGACTGGGGCCTTCCTTCCAGCACGATCGTGGCTGGTGGCGGAGGAGACAATGCAGCGGCCGCTGTCGGCCTTGGTTGCGTCGCAGCCGGGCAGGCGTTCCTCTCTCTCGGGAGCTCAGGCGTTGTATTCGTGTGCGATGACCGCTTTCGTCCGGCACCGGAGCGCACTGTCCACGCTTTCTGCCATTGCCTGCCGGCGACCTGGCATCGCATGGCCGTCTGCCTGGCAGCCGCATCATGTCTCACCTGGCTCGCGCGTGTCACCGGTGCTGCAAACGAGACCGTACTCCTCGATGAATTGGAACGGGAAGGGGTGGCAGCCGCGCGCGGGCCGGTGTTCCTGCCGTACCTTGCCGGAGAGCGCACACCTCACAATGATCCGAGGGCCGCAGGTGTGTTCTTCGGACTGGAAGGCGGAACAGTCCGTGCCGACCTGACCCGGGCGGTGCTGGAAGGTGTCGCTTTCGCCCTCGCCGACGGGTTGGAGGCGCTGGAAGAAAAAGGCGGGCCAATCGCGGCGCTTTCCGTCACAGGTGGCGGGGCGCGGAGCGTTCTCTGGGGCCGAATTCTTGCCACAGCACTTGGCAAACGGTTGATTTATCACGAAGGCGGCGAGGTTGGGCCCGCATTGGGCGCGGCGCGTCTCGGACTCATCGCGGCGGGTGAGGGTACGGTCGCGGAGACTTGCATTCCCGCACCCATATCGTATGAGCAGGCGCCGGAAGCCGAGCTTGCCGAAAACCTCTCGCGGCGGCGCGAAATCTTCCGCCAATTGTATCCGGCGCTTCGGGAGAGTTTTGCCGCGCGCCTTTAGAGCGTGATCGCCGAAGGTGGGAAAACCGGAGGCGTGAATCACGCGGGAAAACAAATGGTAGAGAGCGGGATACGTGAACACAGGCGAACGCATCCCGCTCTAGATCCGCGCACGCTCCAGGAGTCCGGATCACAGGGACTCCCGAGTTCCCCAGCGGCGAACGAGAGCAAGGCACTCTTGCCATGTTTCGACCGCGCCTGTCGTCGAAAGAGCCCTGAGCGACGCCGCGGCGGCGGCATGCCCGAGCACCAACGCATCCGAAACGTTCCAGCCTTGATGGATTGCGTAGAGTGTGCCGGCGGCAAAGGCATCGCCCGCGCCGTTGGCGGCAATGATCTCCTTGCCGGGCACGTTGAGCGAAGGCTGACGGACCAATGCCCCGTCTCGTGTTGCGGCAATCGCGCCGGTGGGGAAATGCGCCACCACAAGCTCCATCGAGCCGAGCGTCGCAACCTTTCGTACCGCCCGCTCGACGGCATTCAAATTGGTGCCGGCAGCCCGAATCGTTGCTTCACCGGAGAGTCCTCCAATCTCGATATCGTTGACGATAAGATAATCGAGATAGGGCAGGCACGGCCGCCCCAGCATGGCGATGCGCTCCGATTCCATGCTCACCAGTTCAAGGCTTGTCTTCAATTCCGCCGCCTGCGCTTGCCGAAGCACCGCAACCCAGCCATTGGCCGCTTCGCCCCACGGCATGTCCATTGCCGGATGAACGCCGGGAAGACCCAGACGGAAGAGCCGTCCCCCCAAGCGTTCAAGGCCCGCGAAGTGTTCGGGCGTCAGGAGCGCTGCCGTGCCCTGGAAATAAAGATGGGTGCGTCGGCCGGTCTTCAGCGATCCATAAGCCTCGGTGTATTGCGTCGGCGCCTCAGCCGTCACCGCGAGATGTTCGCGCTCGATGCCATGCGCATCCGCTTCGGCGATCAGGAAGCGGCCATCCTCGTCATCGCCGACGAGCCCGATCGTCGCCACCGCCATCGTTGGGTCAAGCCTGCGGATATCAACCGCAAAATTGCAACCGGAACCACCCCCACGCTGCTCGACGGCGAGAATGCGCGCAATTCCATCCTCGGTAGGCCAGAATTCCAGTAGCTTGTTGCGATCGACACACCATGTGCCGCCGGTGACGAACCCTTCCCTCTGTTCGTGCACGGCCAATCAGGCCGATGCGCCGGTCTTGAGCACCGGATCGGTGATCGCGATGTCTTCATCGAGTGTGCGCAGAGGCTTCACACCCTGCTCACGAAGCTTTTCGTGATAGGCGCGTACCGCCTCTTCCGGGGCGAGATTGCCGTGCGCCACCTCACGCATCAAGGCAACGATGGCGAGCGGGGATTCCGCCAGATTGATCTTGCGGCCGAACAGGGCAACACGCGCCCCGTATCTTTGCACCTGTGCCAACAACTCAAACGTGTCTCGTGTCGTACCCGCGCTGCCGCCCAATATGCCGACCACCAGTGACGAGTCCCAGCTCGCCAGCTCTTCCAATGCCTTAGGGCCGTTGTATGCGACCTTGAGAAAAACCGGACGATCGGCAGCCGCCACGCCTGCAAGCGCGCGCACGATGCAATCATTGATGAAGTGCGGCAATATCTCCGCCGAAATGCCGGTATCGACGTTCGGATTGAAGACTTCCAGGAAGTGCCGAAATCCGTGCCTTGCGGCATCGTCCCGAAACCGTCCATAGGCCTCGAGGGAAGCGACATCGGCGTCTAGGTCATTGTTGAAAGTCATCGAATAGAGCCCGAGATCGATCCCGGCCTGCCGCGCGCGCGCAAGGCTTGCAGTGCGAAACGGGCGCGAGGGGCGCTTCGCGTATGTTCCACCCCGGACCATCCAGATATCGGTTGCGTCATTCGCGCGGATCACCGGCTTGACCGCATGCTCCGTGAACAAGCCTTCTGCCAGCAGAATCTCCAGATTGCTGAGCGAGGCGAGCATCACATCGACGATGTCCTGACGGACAATCGCACGGATCTGATCCAGGAACTGAATACGGCTACGATAGCGCGTCCAAGCGCCGTCAGAGCCGCGATCGGGGCCGGAGGACCAGAGCCCGGGGCCCATATCGGGATCCTTCGCATCCGCAATGATGAAATCGCTTCGCTTGCTCCCCCCTCTCAAGATTCGAGCAAGCTTGGCATCGAGCCGTGTCACGGCAACGCTCCTCTTCCCTGCATCCATCGGGTTCTCAACCCAACTCCACTCGGCATGGGGCGTCAACCGGCCTCAGAGACGTGGCCGCACGTCCCTGGTTTCACTAAGAGAGTGTTGCAAATGCTTCTGAATACGAACCCGGATTGTTCGCAAAGGAGGCGCCTCACGCGCGGTCCGGCCGGTTTGTCCGCCACCCGGTCGAGCCCGCGGGCAAGGGGCGGGAGCCGACTTGCGTTCCCTTTCCTCGCATCGCACCATACGGGCATGGTGTCGTTCCGTGACCCAGATCCAGCCGGAGACTGCCCGCCATGACCAAGTTTGGCCTCGCCCAGCCCATCCGCCGCGTTGAAGACCCCCGGCTGCTGCTGGGCCATGGGCGCTACACCGACGATATCCGGCTGCCGGGCATGCTGTACGGCGTTGTATTGCGCAGCCCGCACGCTGCCGCCACCATCAACTCCATCGATATCGTGGCCGCCGCTTCCACGCCTGGTGTGCGAGCGATCTACACCAACGCCGATCTTGCCGCTGACGGGATCGGCCCCTTGCCCTGTGCCGTGAGGCTGGAGAATCGAGACGGCTCCAAGATGGCCGCTCCACCGCACCCTGTGCTGGCAGACGGCGCCGTGCGTCATGTCGGCGATCCGGTCGCCTTCATCGTTGCCGAGAGCGCGAAGGCCGCACGAGATGCGGCTGAGGCGATCATGGTCGAATACGACATCCGCCCCGCGGTCACCGATCCCAACGTTGCCTTGGAAGCCGGGGCGGCGAAGGTATGGCCCGATCTCTCGGGCAACCAGGTCTTCGACTGGTCGATCGGCGATAAGGACGCCACCGACGCGTTGTTTGCCAAGGCGGCGCATGTCACCCGGCTCACGGTGGTGAACAACCGCATCATCGTCTCTTCCCTGGAGGCGCGGGCCGCTCTCGCTGAATACGACGCCGCGACCGGGCGTTGGACGCTCTATGCGAATACCCAGGGCGGCTGGCTGGTGAAGGGGCTCATCAACGGCGTCTTCGGGGTGGAGGCGGACAAGTTTCGCGTCATCACGCCTGATGTGGGCGGCGGCTTCGGCATGAAGCTCTTTCTTTATGCCGAGCATGTGTTGACCTGCTACGCGGCGCGCAAGCTCGGCCAGCCGGTGAAATGGATATCGGAGCGGGCGGAAGCCTTCGTCTGCGACACCCAAGGCCGGGACAATGTGACTCTCGGCGAACTTTCCATTGATGCCGGGGGCAGGGTGCTGGCCCTTCGTACCCGAAACGTCGCCAATATGGGGGCCTACCTCTCCACCTTTGCACCCTATATCCCGACCTACGCCGGCACCGGCGTGCTGGCCAGCGTATACGGGATCCAGGCTGTCTATGCGAATGTGATCGGCGTCTTCACCAATACCGTCCCGGTCGATGCCTATCGCGGCGCCGGCCGGCCCGAGAGCAACTATCTGGTGGAACGGCTGATGGATCAGGCGGCACGGGAACTCGGCCTTGACCGTGTCGAGTTTCGCAGGCGCAATATGCTCCGCCCGGCGGACCTGCCGCACGCGACGCCGATGGGCAAGACCTACGACAGTGGCGACTTTCCCACCGTGCTCGATACGGCACTTCGCGCGATCGACTGGGTGGGTTTTCCCGCCCGCCGTGCCGCGGCGAAGGCGCGTGGCCTGCGGCGCGGCCTCGGCGTGGCATACTATCTGGAGGCGACCGGTGGCGATCCTACCGAACGCGCCGAGATCCGTTTCGCTGAGGATGGTGGCGTGGATGTCTATGTCGGCACCCAATCGACCGGTCAGGGACATGAGACCGCCTATGTGCAGCTGATCTCCAACCGGCTCGGCATCGATGCCGAGCTGGTGCGCATCCGCCAGGGCGACACCGACACGATCCCTGTCGGTGGCGGCACTGGTGGGGCGCGCAGCCTCTATTCCGAAGGGCAGGCGATCCTCGTCACCACCGAGAGCGTGATCGAGAAGGGGCGTCAGGCCGCCGCGGAAGAGCTGGAAGCGGCTTTAGGTGACATCGTTTTCGCCGACGGGCACTTCTCGATCACCGGCACGGATCGCGGGATCGATATTCTCGCGCTCGCCGCCAGTCAGCGCCGCAAGCAAGTGGCCGGAGAGAAGGCGATTATTCTCGACACCGCTGAGGTCGCCGAAATCAAGGCGCATACGTTCCCGAACGGCTGCCACATGGCCGAGGTCGAGGTCGATCCCGAAACCGGCAGGGTGCGCCTGGTGCGCTACACCGTCACTGACGATGTGGGCAAGGCCGTGAACCCGATGATCGTGCGTGGCCAAGTTCATGGCGGCGTGACGCAGGGCTTCGGCCAGGCAACGCTGGAGCGCACCGTGTATGATCCGGCGTCCGGCCAGTTGCTTTCCGGGAGCTTCACAGACTACGCGCTCCCGCGTGCCGACGATTTGCCGGATATCGAGGTCGCGTTTGTCGAAGTGCCTTGCACCACCAATCCGCTTGGCGTCAAAGGCGCGGGCGAGGCGGGAGCCGTGGGCAGCCCACCGGCCGTTATCAACGCCATTCTCGACGCGCTGGCAGAGGATGGGGTGAACACGCTCGATATGCCGGCGACGTCGGAACGGGTGTGGCAAGCACTGCGCGCCGCCTGATCCGAGAGCAGATCGCGATGAGCCCAAATCGGTTGACCGCGTGAAGAAGCTCGCCAAGACAAATCGATAGAGCGGTTCTCGTGAGCCTATGCGAACGCGAGCCGCTCCAAGCCGCATCATGGCTGTCCGGTGGTTGTGCCCCTCGTCGCCCTGGCTCTTCGCACAAGGTTTGTGTAAACCCTGCCCGTATGCGTCCCCTTTGACTATTTGCTCGTGGACTTAACTTTGATCTCGGAGCCGTTGCCGGCCGCGGAGCCTTGTCTGGGCCTGCGGACGGCTCTCACCTTCCCGCTGCTTCCGCCTCCGCAGAAGAGCTGATCGCCGCCATCGGACTCGAGTCCCGATACGCCCACTCCGGGCGGCATCTCGAGCCTTTCCAGGACCTCTCCTGTTCTGGGATCAATCCGCCTCAAATCGCTCTCGTCATTTTCCCAGGTGCCGTGCCAGAGCTCGCCGTCGATCCAGGTGACCCCGGTGACGAAGCGGTTGGACTCGATGGTGCGAAGAATCGTTCCCGTTTTTGGATCGATTTGATGAATCTTCCGGCCCCGGTACTGCCCAACCCAGAGCGTCCCTTCGGCCCAAGCGAGCCCCGAACCGCCACCGCCGGGCGCCGGGATCGTGGCGAGCACACGGCCGGTCTTTGGATCGATCTTCTGGATGCGGTCCTCAGCGATCTGAAACAAGTGCTTGCCATCAAAGGCCGTACCTGCATGCGCAGCGGTATCGACCGAGTGGAGGATCTTCCCGTTCGCAGGATCGAAGGCGTTCAGCTTGTCTCCGGACGCAAACCAGACGCGTTGACCATCATACGTAACCCCATGCACGCTTTCGACACCCGGAAAGGGTCCATACTCGCAGATGATTTCGGCCACAGATCGGTTCATGTTTCTATCCTAGATCAATATGGCTTTGGCCGATCGCCCTGCACTGGGTCCCCTGATCCACCAAAGCGATATTGCTCTAATCGCCTGGCAGTGGACCAGGGAGTAACAAGGTCGTCGTGAATCCCGGCACGGGCGGGGTTATCCAGCGACGTGCTCGCCCGCGACCAAACGACTGCACCTTGCCTGCCGCCGCAAGCGAGTCGAGCGCCCGCTGCACGGTGCGCTGGCTGGCGCCAAGCGCAAGCGCCAGGGCCGAGCTCGACCACGATTCACCGTCAGCGAGGAAAGCGAGCACTGCCGCGTGTTCCTCTTCGACGGGTCGTGCCAGCACAATGACCTCACGCGCGCGGCGTAGTACCAGCGCAAACCCTCGCTTCGTCGCACTCACCCCGATCAGCGTCCGCAGCGCCGTGCGAAGCCGCCCGACTTCGACCCGCAACCGGGCGCGATGCGATTCATCGGCGAGCTTCGCTCGGAATGCCCGTGCGACGAGTGTCGCCCTCGGCACATCTTCGGGCCAAGCTTCGCCCAGCGCGCGCACGAGTGCGAACAATACCGGTCGCCTCGCGAGCGAGACCGCCGTGCGTGCGTCACGCACGACATGACGGCACGCATCCACGATGAGCGCCTTCGACGCCAGCAAGGCTTCAACCTCCTCAAGCAGGAGAAGTCGTTCCTCACCACGCGCAATCAGGCGCGCCGCGGGCGTGTTCAGGACGAGGGATGCGCTTTCGATCTCCGCCGTCAACGCAGCGATACCTGCGCTGCGCGCAGCGCTCCCGGCCCGAGCGAGCGCAGCGCGCGCCGTCTTCGTCCGGAGGCGTCGCATCGCGATCCCCGCAACGGCCAGCTCGTGGGCGGCCCTCAGCGCGGGCGGGAAGAGCGCGGGGTTGAGCTCGGCCAGCTTACGCTCGGCCTCATCGAGGTGCCCGATCAGGACGAGGCGCCGAATCTCGAGCGACCGTGCATGCGCGGCGTTCACCCGGTCGCCGCGCTCCTCGAGCGTCCCACGCGCTGCGTCGAGCACCTTCGCAGGCCAGCCCAGATTGCGCGAGACGAGCGCGATCTCGGCCTCGGCGACGATGCATCTCGCGCGGGCCACGGCCTCTTTCGGCCCGAACGCACGCGCAGCACTTCGCACGAGAGCCTTCGCGCGATCGAGATCGCCGAGCTGCGCCATCGCGATGCCTCGAAGCGCGAGCGCGGGCGCGTCGTCGCGCAGGGCGACCCGGTTCAGCGCGCCAAGGGGATCACCTGCGGCGAGCGCGCGGGCTGCGGCCGTGATCAGCGAGTCCACCGGAATCCCGCCACACTTGTCACTCCCACCGCTCGATCTCCCGGCGCCAAATCTGTCCCGTGGCCGGCAATCGGCGGGGTCATATCGAGAAACGAAAGGACGGCTGAAGGAAGGAAACAGGAGCGATGACGAAGCATTTGACCGGGACACGTGAAGAGTGGCTGGCAGCACGGCTCGGACTGCTCGAGGCGGAGAAGGAGCTCACGCGGCAGAGCGACGAGCTGGCGCGGCGACGTCGAGAGCTGCCCTGGGTTCGGGTCGAAAAGTCGTATCGATTCCAGACTGACGAGGGAAATGCCTCGCTCGCAGACCTCTTCGGGGGGCGCTCGCAGCTCCTCGTTTACCACTTCATGTTCGGGCCCGATTACACGGCGGGGTGCCCGTCCTGCTCGACGATCGCGGACGGGTTCAACGGCTTCGTCGTCCACCTGGCAAACCACGACGTCACGCTTTTGGCCGTGTCGCGGGCGCCGCTCGCGAAGCTGCAGGCGTACAAGCGGCGGATGGGGTGGACGTTTCCCTGGGCGTCTTCGCTCGACAGCGACTTCAACTTCGACTGCAACGTCTCGTTCACCGAAGAGCAACAGCGTGAGGGGCTCGTCGAATATAACTACCGGCGCGGTGGCCATGCGATGGACGCGACTCCGGCCCCAAAGCCGGTCGCTGAGTTCGCGGCCACGTGCGGAACTGACGCGCCCACCTACTCGCGCGACCGGCCGGGCATGAGCGCGTTCGTGCTGGATGCCGGCGTGGTTTACCACACCTACTCCACTTATGCACGCGGACTGGACGGCCTCTGGGGCATGTACCAGTGGCTCGACCGCGCCCCAAAAGGGCGCAACGAGATGGGCATATGGTGGCACCGCCGCGATGAGTACGACAAGTGCTGAGTCGGGTCGTCGGCCTCGCCTGCGCAACCGCCGGACGAGATTTCACAATGCATGGTTTCCGCGCGGGTCTTCTTCGGCGTTTCGGCGAGACTCCTCGCCGCCCGCGCGGAGGTAACGATCGCCCGGTGCGCATCCACGCCGGCGGCGGGGAAGATGAGGATGCCCAGCGGCCGGGCGATGCCGGCGGCGTGGATTCCGACGTGCGGACAGACCTGGTCCGGTGTCGTGACATCACCATCACACATTGGGACGAAACACCCGGCTTTGAATTGTGCCGGCAGACTTCAATCCATCCGCGCCAAGGCTTGCTCCAGGTTTGCAAAGAACCGCGACCACCCGCCCTTGGCGCCCTGGTAGGCTTGCTGCTGATCCGGCCGAAAGCCCGACTGCTCCATGCGCAGGTGCGTACCGGTTCGCGTAGGGGCGAGAGTCCAAGTGACAACACTCTCAAGACCATAGGCTACCCACGTGTAAGACAGCGTTTTGTTCGGCTCGACCTCCAGAACCCGACATTCGACGGTGCCCCAGTCTGCGCGAAGATTGAAATGATGGGCGACGACGGGCTCGAAGTCGTTCTTCATGAGCCATTCCTCGATCAGGTGCGGTTGCGTCAGCGCGCGCCAAACCTTTTCCGGTGGAAAAGGTATCTCACGTTCGACGACGACGGAGCGCGTTTCGGCCGCAGTATTGGTCATTGGTCCATCCTTTTGAGCAAATCTTCGAGATGGTCGAATCGGCCTTGCCAGAATCCGGCCATCTGGGTTGTCCAATCGATCAGCGGGACCAAGGCGCCGAGCTGTGCGCTATAATGTGTCTGGCGACCTTCGTGGCGGTCGCGCACCAGCCCGGCCTGCTTCAGGACCCCAAGATGCTTTGATACGGCCGGCTGCGAGACCCCGGCCCGAGCCGTCAGAGCTCCGACCGTCTGCTCTCCTTCGCGGCACAGTCGTTCGAAGAGAGCCCGCCGCGTGGGATCGGCGAGCGTTCTGAAGAGCATATCGTGAGCGTTCGGCATTCAGGATCGATAACTCTTTGGCTATTGATTTATATATAACCATTGGGATATATGTTGGTCAAGCGGGACCGTAGGGTGACAGAACGATCCTCGTCGCAGGAGCCTCGGGCCATATGGGGCGCGCCGTCGTCCTGGAGGCTAGGGGTCACTCGGCCAGAGCGTGGTCGTGATGGTCCGGGATGTTCAAGCTGCAAGCGGGCGCCGGCCATCTGGAATCGCCCTGCGCTTTGCGGATTATGAGGATGCCCCTGCGCTGAAGAAGGTATTTGCGCGCATCGACAATATGATCCTCATCCCCAGCGATCGCGAGGTGAGCGTGGTCATGCGCCATCACACCAACGCAATAGAGGCAGCTTTGGCGGCCGGCACATTCCTTTCACGAGCACCGTTGAACCGTCGCGACACGAGGCCGGCGAAGTAGTTCTTCAGGCATTTGCTGCGCGAATTGCAAGTTGTAATATACCACCCTGCGTACCTGTGACCGATAAACTGGTCATCCATGCTGTGGCGAAGCGTAAACTGCTGCCCTATGTCTGGCATCGGAAGCGCTGGTGCCCGGATAATTATGGAGGAAACCGAATCGCCTATGGCATCGCCGAGAGCGCTGGATGCCACGATTTGAGCCAAGTGATCAGGGGCGGCGTTTTCCGTCCGCGCCAAGGACGTTTGAGACCGCGTCCCTCCGCCTCGGAACTTCATGACGGCCAGAGATTATAAAGAGATTGTGGACGACGACGTTCAAATGCCGACAGCCGAAAAGCGTGCCCAAGCAGCGTTGTCTGCTCGACTGAAACGCTTGCCTCCAGGCTGGCTGCGAGAAGTCAGACGGCAATATTCGGTCATCATAGCCGTGCCCCAATGATGCCTGGAAAGTCGCAGGCAAGGCACAAACGGTTGCCGCGCTCGGGCGAAAAGTGCTTTGTACTCGGATACCCTTGGCGCAACTTGATGCCCCCGATTCGGGGAGTGGAGTAGCCGGTCGTGGAGCTCGAATCTGATACGGAACGGATGCGCGCCCAGCGCGCGGGTGACGGCCCCGTCACCGAGGACGGGTCAGCGAATGTAGCCGAATTGCGGGCCAGCATCCTTGGCAAGCTCGCCTCCCATGCCGCCAAGCGGCGCACCACCGCGACCCAACGGGACTGGCTGCTGGCGACGGCGGCCGCGGTGCGCGACATCGCCGTCGAACGCTGGCTCGCCAGCATCGACGCCGCCTACCAGCAGGGCGAGAAGCGGGTCTATTACCTCTCGCTCGAGTTTCTGATCGGCCGCTTGCTGCTGGACAATCTCAATAATCTCGGCCTTACCACCGCGGTGCGCGCGGCACTTGCCGATCTGGATGTCGATCTCGACCGGCTCCGCGCACGCGAGCCGGAGGCAGCACTCGGCAATGGCGGCCTTGGGCGGCTCGCCGCCTGTTTTATCGAAACCATGGCGAGCCTCAGCATCCCTGCGCACGGCTACGGCATCCGATACGATCACGGCCTGTTTCGCCAGGTGCTGAAGAACGGCTGGCAGCAGGAATATCCCGAGGAGTGGCTGGCGCTCGGCAACCCTTGGGAATTCAAGCGCCCGGAGGTGCATTATGAGATCGGCTTCGGCGGCGCCATCGAGGCGGCCACGGCGGCCGAGGTGCCGGCGAGGCGTTATGTCTGGCATCCTGCGGAGACTGTGGAGGCGGTCGCCTACGACACGCCGGTGGTGGGCTGGCGCGGCCGGCGGGTGAACACACTCCGGCTCTGGTCCGCCCATCCGGTCGATCCCCTGCGCCTCGATGCCTTCAACACCGGAGACCATGCCGGTGCGCTCGCAGAACAGGTGCGCGCGGAGGCCATCTCCAAGGTCCTCTATCCCTCGGATGCAACCCCGGCCGGGCAGGAGCTGCGGCTCCGGCAGGAATATTTCTTCGTCTCCGCCTCGCTGCAGGATCTGGTGCGGCGCCACCTCCAGACCTTCGGCCGCATCGATTCGCTTGCCGAGAAAACCGCGATCCAGCTCAACGACACCCATCCCGCGATCGCCGTCGCCGAGCTGATGCGCATTTTGGTCGACCTGCACGGGCTCGCGTGGGAGGTGGCGTGGCGCATGGTCCAGGCGACCTTCGGCTACACCAATCACACGCTGCTGCCGGAAGCGCTTGAGACCTGGCCGGTTCCTCTGATGGAACGGCTCCTGCCACGGCATATGCAGATCATCTTCACGATTAATGCGTTACATCTGGGCGAGGTACGCGCCCAGCATCCTGACGACGACCGAATGCTCTCCAGCGTCTCGCTGATCGACGAGCATGCTGGCCGGCGGGTGCGCATGAGCCATCTTGCCTTCCTCGGCTCGCACCGGGTGAATGGCGTCTCGGCGCTGCACACCGAACTCATGCGCGAGACGGCGTTCCGTGACCTGGTTGCGCTCCGGCCAGGGCGAATCGTCAACATTACCAACGGTATTACCTTCCGCCGCTGGCTGCACGAGGCCAACCCGAAACTGACGACACTCCTGATCGAGGCGATCGGGCCGGAGGTGCTGGACCGCGGAGAGGCGCTGGCCGAACTCCGACCGCTCGCTGCCGATGCTGCATTCCAGCAGCGCTTCGCGGCGGTGCGCCGGAACAACAAGCAGGCGCTCACCGACCTGATCCATCGCGAGTTGGAGATCCGCGTCGATCCGAACGCTCTGTTCGACGCGCAGATCAAGCGTATCCACGAATATAAGCGCCAGCTGCTGAACATTCTGGAGACGATCGCGCTCTATCACGGGATTCGGGCATTGCCGATGAGCAGCTGGCCGCCCCGGGTCAAGCTGTTTGCCGGCAAGGCGGCGGCGAGCTATCACCAAGCCAAGCTGATCATCAAGCTCGCGCACGACGTGGCTCGGGTGATCAATAGCGACCCGACCGTGCGGGACACGCTCCGCGTGGTGTTTCTGCCCAACTATTCGGTCAGCCTCGCCGAGGCGATCATCCCGGCAGCGGATCTCTCCGAGCAGATCTCAACCGCAGGAATGGAGGCATCCGGCACGGGCAACATGAAGCTCGCGCTGAATGGAGCGCTGACCATCGGCACGTTGGACGGCGCCAATCTCGAGATCCGCGAGCGCGTAGGAGCGGAAAACATGTTCATCTTCGGCCTGGAGGCAGAGGCCGTGGCGGATCGCCGCCGCGCCGGGCTCGACGCCGAAGACGTGATCGCCGCCTCGCCCTTGCTGGCCGAAGTACTCGAAGCCGTCGAGTCGGGCGTCTTCTCGCCCGACGAGCCCGATCGCTACCGAGGGCTGGTCGATCAACTCCGTCATCATGACTACTTCATGGTGTGTGCCGATTTCGACGCGTACTACGCTGCGCAGCGCGACATCGCGGCGCTTTGGCGCCAGCCGGTAGCATGGTGGCGCACCAGTATCCTGAACACCGCAGGGGTGGGCTGGTTCTCCTCGGACCGAGCCATCCGCGAATATGCCACCGAGGTCTGGGATGTTCCCTCCGACGGCCAGCCAGTGCCGCCGCGAGCGGCCGGCGCGTGAGCGAGCGGCAGGCAGCGGCGGGCGATATCGAGGCGATTGTCGCGGCCCGTCACGCCGACCCTTTCGCGATCCTCGGTCCGCATGCAACCCGCGCTGGCCTCGCAGTGCGGGCCTTCATTCCCGACGCCAGCGCGCTCTGGCTTCTCGCCGAGGACGGCACGAAGCTCGCCCCCTTTACGCGCCGCCACGAAGCCGGGTTTTTCGAAACCTGCCTTGCCGATCGCCACGATCCCTTCGCTTACCGGCTGCGCGCGGAGAATGCGGGCGGAACCTGGGAGTTTCGTGACCCCTACGCCTTCGGCCCGGTGCTTGGCCCACTCGACGACCATCTGCTGGTCGAGGGCACGCACCGGTTGCTCTACGCGCGGCTGGGGGCGCATCCGCGCCGCCATCAGGGAGCGGATGGAGTGCATTTCGCGGTCTGGGCACCGAACGCCGCCCGTGTCTCGGTGGTCGGCGACTTCAACGCCTGGGACGGCCGGCGGCTGCCGATGCGCAAGCGGATCGATAGCGGACTTTGGGAAATCTTCGTCCCCGACATCACTGAAGGATCGGTGTACAAATACGAAATCATCGCTCGTGACGGCACGCTGCTGCCGCTGAAGGCCGACCCCTTCGGGTTCGCCGCAGAACTCCGGCCCTCCACCGCTTCTGTCGTTTCGCGCACCGACCGTTTCCCGTTCCACGACGCCGATTTCCTCGCTTGCCGCGCCGCCGACCCCCGCCGCCGGCCGCTCGCCGCCTATGAGGTGCATCTCGGCTCCTGGCGCCGCGGCGAGGACGGACGCTTCCTTAGTTATGACGAGCTCGCCGAGGCGCTGATTCCCTACGCCACTGCTCTCGGCTTCACCCACCTCGAGTTGCTGCCGGTCACCGAGCACCCGCTCGACGCCTCCTGGGGCTATCAGCCGATCGGGCTATTCGCGCCGACTCGGCGGTTCGGCGATCCTGCCGGTTTTGCCCGCTTCGTTGATCGTGCCCATGCGGCCGGGCTCGGCGTCATCCTTGACTGGGTGCCGGCCCATTTTCCGACCGACGTCCACGGCCTTGCCCGCTTCGACGGCACCGCTCTCTACGAGCATCCAGACCCGCGCCGGGGCTTCCAGACGGAGTGGAACACCGCAGTTTATGATTACGGCAGGCGCGAAGTCGCGAATGTGCTGATCGCCTCGGCGCTCTATTGGCTCGACCGGTACCACATCGATGCGCTGCGCGTCGATGCGGTGGCCTCGATGCTCTATCTCGACTATGCGCGCCGCCCCGGCGAATGGCTGCCGAACCCTGATGGCTCCAACGACAATCGTGACGCCGTGAGCTTCCTCCGCCGCTGCAACGAGGTCGTTTATGCCGAAAATCCCGGCGCGATCACGATCGCCGAGGAATCCACCGCCTGGGCCGGAGTATCAGCGCCGACCCATGCTGGCGGGCTCGGCTTCGGCTTCAAATGGAACCTGGGCTGGATGCACGATACGCTTGGCTACATGGCGCTCGATCCGGTGCATCGGCGCTGGCACCATGATCGCATGACTTTCGGCCTGCTCTACGCCTGGACCGAGAATTTCGTCCTGCCGCTCTCGCATGACGAGGTGGTGCACGGCAAGGGCTCGATTCTGGCCCGCATGCCAGGCGACGATTGGCAGCGTTTCGCCAATCTGCGTGCCTATTACGGCTTCATGTGGGGCCAGCCCGGCAAGAAACTTTTGTTCATGGGCCAGGAATTCGCGCAGTGGCGCGAGTGGGATTTTGCCGGCAGCCTCGATTGGTGGCTTTTGGATCACGCACTTCATCGCGGCATACAGGCATTGATCCGTGATCTTAACCACCTCTACCGCGAGGCGCCGGCACTCCACGCGCGGGACTGCGAGCCTGAGGGCTTCCGCTGGATCACTGCGGACGATCGCGACAATTCGGTGTTCGCCTGGCTCCGCATGGCACCTGGCGCCCCTCCGGTTGCGGTGGTCAGCAACTTCACACCGGTGCCGCGCCCCGGCTACAGGATCGGCTTGCCTCACCCGGGACGATGGCGCGAAGTCCTGAATACGGATGCGACCTCGTACGGCGGCAGCGGCCTCGGCAACCGGGGCGAGGTCTGGGCTGAGGCGGAGCCGCTGCACGGCTTTCCCGCTTCCGCCACGATTCTGGCACCGCCTCTCGCCAGCGTGTATTTTGTTTGGAAATCAGAATGATGCAATGCCGCGACTGCGATGGGCAGAAAGGGAAGGAGATGGCTCTTACGCCAGCAGCCGATCGGCAATGCAAGGTCTGGCCCCTAGCATTACAGTTGTAAATTTCCTATTGCGAAACGCCCAGACGTCTGAATCTATGGGTGACCATGATTCAGAAGTCTGGGCTGGGCTTTGCGTCGATTGAGACGACGCTGGAATTGTGGG